>Ga0265295_1001244_pt1 | contig 45844 bp, 29 predicted proteins | sample Munlansysbiofilm_FD_192503 | JGI IMG/M metagenome (GOLD analysis project Ga0265295, IMG submission 192503) | Leachate microbial communities from a municipal landfill in Southern Ontario, Canada - Methane capture system biofilm | ecosystem: Engineered > Solid waste > Landfill > Unclassified ...
GGGAAAGGGCATGACAAGATCGGCCTTGACCGGTGCCTCCAGGGCTAAAGCCCTGCCGTGGGCCTTGCGGGTTTCATAGACATTCTTTTCAAAGATGGTGGAATCCGGCCGGGCGAAATAAATGTATTCGAAAATGCAGAAATGTCTTTTGGGTGCGGGATGGGGATTGAAGGAGCGGATGCCGTCCTCATGGATGATGACAATCTCACCGGGATCCAGCTCCCGGATGAACTCTGCCTGCACGAGATCCAGCGCACAGGTTTCCGAGGCCAGCACATAGCGGCCGTTGAGTTTTCCGAGACATAAGGGCCTGAAGCCGTTGGGATCTTTCATGCCGATGAGCTCTCCGTGGCTGGTGGCGGCCACAAAGGCGTAGGCCCCTTCCAGCCCCAAGGCCGTGCGGCACAGGGCCTCTTCCAGGGTGGCATTTTTCAGGTTTTTGATGAAAAGATGGATGGCAATTTCCGAGTCCATGGTGGTCTGAAAGATGGAACCCTCATCCTCCAGTTCCCGTTTCAGGATATGGGCATTGACGAGGTTGCCGTTGTGGGCAAGGGCATACTGCCTGCCCTTGTGCTGCACCACAAAGGGCTGGGCGTTCACCAGGTGGGAGCCGCCCGTGGTGGAGTAGCGTACATGGCCGATGCCCGTGCCACCGCCAAGGGTGAGGATGTCCTGTTTTTCAAAGATGTCCGGAACCAGCCCCATGCCCTTGTGACAGAGGATGGTTTTATCCCGGCTGACGGCGATGCCGCCGCTTTCCTGGCCCCTGTGCTGCAGGGCGTAGAGTCCGAAATAACAGAGCTGGGCGGCATCCGGATGCTGATGAACACCGAAGATTCCACAGGCTTCCTTTGGGCGATGGCAGGTCATGGCGTTTTTCCTTAGTGGTATCGTGCCTTATTTGGGTTTGAATTTTTCTGAAATTATACCCTCACCCCAACCCTCTCCCAGAGGGAGAGGGGGCCTTGAGGATGGCTGTTTTTCTTCCTTCCCATTGGGAGAGGGGGATTAAGAATGGTATTCCTGCAGGCTGCGGACATCCGGCGCACCCTGCTGCAAGACCGTCACGGCATGGCGGATGGATCGGGCTCCCGCCATGGTGGTGGTGTAGGGTACCTTGAACTGGAGGGCCGCCCTGCGGATCTGGTAGCCGTCCTCCTGAATGCGGGTGTCGTTGCTGGCCGTGTTCACAATGAGCTGGATTTCTCCGTTTTTAATGGCGTCCACCACATGGGGTCGGCCGATGGAAACCTTTTTGATCATGCGGTTTTCCACGCCATTTTCCTTAAACCAGGCAGAGGTTCCACGGGTGGCGGTAATGGAAAAGCCCAAAGAGGCAAACTCTTTGGCAAGTTTTAAAGCCGCAGGCTTGTCCGCATCCTTCACACTGATGAAGACGCAGCCCGAAGAGGGAATTTTCTGACCCACACCGAACATGGCCTTGGCAAAGGCCATGCCGAGATCCCTGTCCATCCCCATGACCTCGCCCGTGGATTTCATTTCAGGGCCGAGCAGGGTGTCCACCTCGGGGAAGCGGTCAAAGGGCAGCACCACTTCCTTCACGGAATAATGAAGGGGAATCACCTCTTTTGTGAAGCCCATATCGATAAGTTTTTCTCCCAGCATCACCCGTGTGGCGAGTTTGGCCAGGGGAATGCCCGTGGCCTTGCTCACAAAGGGAATGGTGCGCGAAGCCCTGGGATTCACCTCCAGTACGTAGAGGGTGTTTTCCTGAATGGCGTACTGCACGTTCATGAGGCCCACCACCTTCAGCTCTTTTGCCATGGCCTTGGTGGCAAGGGTCACTTCTTCGATCATGGCGGCGCTGATGCTGTAGGGCGGCAGGACACAGGCCGAGTCTCCGGAATGTACGCCCGCTTCCTCGATATGTTCCATGATGCCGCCAATTACCGTGGTTTCGCCGTCGCTGATGGCATCCACATCCAGCTCCACCGCATCGGAGACAAATTTGTCGATGAGTACGGGGTGGCCGGGGGAGGCCTCCATGGCAAGGCGGGTAAAGGAAATCAGGGCCTCATCGTCATACACGATTTTCATGGCCCTGCCACCCAGCACATAGGAAGGCCGCACCACCACGGGATAGCCGATGGTATGGGCCACCTTCAGGGCTCCTTCCACACTGGTGGCCGTGCCGTTGGGCGGCTGCCGCAGGCCGAGCTTGTGCAGCATGGCCTGGAAAAGCTCCCGGTCTTCGGCCCGGTCAATGCTTTCGGGCTGGGTGCCGAGGATGGGCACGCCTTCGGCATGGAGGGCCACGGAAAGGTTGAGCGGTGTCTGACCGCCGAACTGCACGATAACCCCGTCGGGTTTTTCCTTCTCAATGATGTGCAGCACGTCTTCCCGGGTGAGGGGTTCAAAATAGAGCTTGTCCGATGTGTCGTAATCCGTGGAAACGGTTTCCGGGTTGGAGTTCACCATGATGGATTCCACCCCAAGCTCCCTCAGGGCAAAGGCCGCATGGACACAGCAGTAATCGAACTCTATGCCCTGACCGATGCGGTTGGGACCGCCGCCGAGGATCATCACCTTCTTTTTTTCCGATACCCTGGCTTCGCACTCCTCTTCCCAGGTGGAATAGTAGTAGGGCGTGGCGGCCCGGAATTCCGCAGCACAGGTATCCACAAGCTTATACACGGGCGCAAGGTTCATGGCTTTGCGCCTTGCCGCAATGTCCTTTTCCTTCACTCCCGTCAGCCAGGCGATCTGTACGTCGGAAAAGCCCATTTCCTTGGTCTTTAAAAGAAACTCTCTGTCCATGGCGCTTCCCGCAGCCCGGATTTCTTCCTCAAAGGAGACCAGCTGGCGAATCTGATGGAGAAACCAGGGGTCGATGGCGGTCAGTTCATGGATGGCCTCCACGCTCATTTTCTGGCGGAAGGCTTCCCGGACGTAGAAGAGGCGGCGGGAATTGGGGGTGGCAAGCTTGTGGTAGAGTTCCGCCTGGGTGGGCTTTCTTCCTTCCAGATCCTCAATGTCCCGGCCATCGGCCCCAAGACCGAAGCGGCCGATTTCAAGGCTTCGCAGGGCTTTCTGCAGGGCTTCCTTAAAGGTGCGGCCAATGGACATGGTTTCGCCAACGCTCTTCATGGCCGTTGAGAGCACGTCCGGGCTTTCCGGGAATTTCTCGAAGGTCCAGCGGGGAATCTTCACCACGCAGTAATCGAGGGTGGGTTCAAAGGCGGCAAGGGTTTCGCCGGTGATGTCGTTTTTCAGCTCATCCAGGGTGTAGCCTACGGCGAGCTTGGCCGCGATCTTGGCAATGGGATAGCCCGTGGCCTTGGAGGCCAGGGCCGAGCTGCGGGACACCCTTGGGTTCATCTCCACGATGATCATGTCCCCGTTTTCCGGATTCACGGCAAACTGCACGTTGGAGCCGCCCGTATCCACGCCGATTTCCCGGATGATGGCAATGGCCGCATCCCGCATCACCTGATATTCCCGGTCGGACAGGGTCTGGGCCGGTGCCACGGTGATGGAGTCCCCCGTGTGTACGCCCATGGGGTCGATGTTTTCAATGGAGCAGATGATGACCACGTTGTCGGCCCTGTCCCGCACCACCTCCAGCTCGTATTCCTTCCATCCGAGAACGGATTCCTCCAGCATGACCTGGGTGATGTGGCTGGCATCCAGCCCGGCCTTGGCGATTCTTTCCAGCTCCTCCATGTGGTAGGCCACGCCCCCGCCCGTACCGCCCAGGGTGAAGCTCGGACGCACGATGATGGGAAAGCCGATTTCCTCTCCGATGCGGCGCACCTCATCCAGGGTGTGGGCAAAGCCGCTTCTGGGGATACGCAGCCCGATTTTGTTCATGGCATCCCGGAAGCGCTCCCGGTCTTCGGCCTTTTCAATGGCCTCTATGGAGGCACCGATCATCTCGACCTTGTATTTTTCGAGAACGCCCATGCGGGCAAGGCTTAAGGCCGTGTTGAGGCCTGTCTGTCCGCCCAGGGTGGGCAGAATGGCATCCGGTCTTTCCTTTTCGATGATGCGGGCCACGGTTTCCGGGGTTACGGGCTCGATATAAGTGCGATCCGCCGTTTCCGGGTCTGTCATGATGGTGGCGGGGTTGGAGTTTACCAGCACCACCTCGTAGCCTTCTTCCCGCAGAGCCTTGCAGGCCTGGGTGCCGGAGTAGTCAAATTCGCAGGCCTGGCTGATGATGATGGGGCCTGCGCCGATGATCATGATTTTATGGATATCCGTCCTTCTGGGCATGGAAGTCTTCTCCGTATTGATAAAAGGGGTCAGACCCCTTTTGTTAAACCCCTTTTTTCTTTTTTCCATTCCGCCACCATTTCAGAAAAATCCCTGAAGAGATAGTGGGCATCATGGGGGCCGGGGGCGGCTTCGGGGTGATACTGCACCGTAAAGACGGGAAGATGGTTGTGGCGGAAGCCTTCCAGGGTGCCGTCATTGAGGTTCACATGGGTGACGGTGACAAGGTCAGGGTCCAGGGTGGTAATATCCACGGCAAAGCCATGGTTCTGGCTGGTCACTTCCACCCGGCCCGTGGCCTCGTTGCGCACGGCCTGGTTGCCGCCCCTGTGGCCGAATTTCAGCTTGAAGGTTTTGCCTCCCATGGCAAGACCCAGAAGCTGGTTGCCAAGGCAGATGCCGAAGATGGGCTTGAAACCGAGAAGTTCCCGAATGGTTTCCACGGCATAGGTAACGGGCTCGGGGTCTCCGGGGCCGTTGGAAAGAAAGATGCCGTCCGGGTTCAGGGCCTTTACCGTGGCCGCAGGTGTGGCGGCGGGCAGTACCAGCACCTCAAAGCCTGCGGCCTCAAGGGAGCGCAGGATGTTGTACTTCACCCCAAAATCAAAGGCCACCACCGTATGGGCCCGGTTTTTCCGCCAGAGGGAGGCATCCGGTTTTTTGGAAGCGTCCACGGGAATGCGCCGTCCTTCCCGCCAGAAGTAGGGAATTTCGGTGGAAACTTCCCTGGCCAGATCCAGACCCGCCATGGAAGGCAGGGCTTTGGCGCGGGCCACCAGAAGGGCGGCATCGCTTTCCCGTGTGGAAATCACGGCCCGCATGGCTCCCTTTTCCCGCAGATGCCGGGTGAGGGCGCGGGTATCCAGCCCTTCAATGCCCATCACGCCCTGGGATTTCAGATAGGCGGCCAGAGAAGAGGTGGCGCGGTGGTTGCTGTAAAAATCCTGGTACTCCCTGACGATGAAAGCCGAAACCTGGATGCGGTCGGACTCCACATCTTCGGGGTTCACGCCGTAATTGCCCATGAGGGGATAGGTCATGGTGACCATCTGTCCCCTGTAAGAAGGGTCTGTGAGCACCTCCTGGTACCCGGTCATGCTGGTGTTGAACACCGCCTCGCCGCCCACTTCCCCCGCGCCGGTAAAACTCCGGCAGGAGAAGACGCGGCCGTCTTCCAGGGCGAGAATCGCTTTCATGGAACCCCCTTGCGTGGAAACGGCGCAGCTCTCCCGGACGGGAAAACGCGCCATTTTTTACAGGAAAAATATGTTCGGGTGGATGCGGTCATGCCGTAAATAAAAACCTGTGATAGTTAGCACCGGATCTTTTCCATGTAAAGCATGAAAATGTTTTTATCGAAAAAATATAAAAAACCAAAGGGATGAGGTCGGAAGGGCAGGCACGGGGGCCTGCTCCTACAAAACAGAGGCTGCACAATTCATTCGCAGGTGCAGATTGTGTCTGCCCTACCTGCTCCTTTATGGCGCTGAGGCCGGTCGTGAATATTGTCGTTAAGAACCTTAATGACCTTAAGGACTTTAAGGTCTTTAAGGTCTTTAAGGAAAGTGAGGGAAAAAGAGCATTGGGACACCCTCAAAACTACATTTTTGCAACTCAACAGGCTTGATAAAAATTGTGGGTAAAGCCCAGCCCAAAGGGAGAGGCAGGATCAGGCCAGAGGGACTGCGGGATGCAGATCCCAGACCCCGCAGGGACAGGCTCCGGCGCAGAACCCGCAGGCAATGCAGCGGTTGGCATCCACCTCATAGGCAAAGCCCCCGGCCTTTTCCTCTTTCCTTGCTATGGCTCCCCTGGGGCAGACCGCCACACAGATGCCGCAGTCCCGGCAGCTGCCGCAGGAAGCACACTGGGAACCGCAGCCGCCCAGCTCTTCTTTGGCCGGAACCCTGGGGTCAAAATATTCCAGATGCACCCGCTCCAGCTTGAGAATGTCCCGGGAGTCCATTTCCGGAAGCCGACCTGCGGCCATGTCGCAGATGGCCTGGGCCGCCTTCCGGCCCGCACCGATGGCATCGGTGATAAGGCCCTGGCCCACCATGTCGCCGATGGCAAAAATCCTCGGGTCTGTGGTCTGACCGTATTCATTGACCATAACCCGCCCCTTTTCCACCAGCACGCTTTCCGGCAGAAAATCCAGCACAGGCGCATCCCCGATGGCCGTGACGATGGTATCAGCGGGAATCAGCTCTCCGTCCTCCAGCAGCACGCCCTTTTTGGTGAAGGCCCGTGTAAAGCAGGGCCAGCGGAATACGGCTCCGGCCTTTTCCGCCTCATCCCGTTCCACGCCAAAGGCCGCAGGCTTCTGGATGTCGATGAGGAGAATGCTTTCCGCTCCCAGTCGTTTGGCTTCTGTGGCCACGTCACAGCCCACATTGCCCGCACCGATGATCACCACGTTTTTACCGGGACGGATGGCATCGGCCTTGGCCTTTTCCAGAAACTCCAGGGAAGAGATCTGACGCTCTCCGCCTTCTACGGGAAGCAGTCTCGGTCTGGATGCGCCCGTGGCAAGAATCACATAATCGTGATCCGCCCGGAGCCGCTCCACATCCTTGCGGGTGAGGGGCTGTTTGATGTGGATATGGGGAAGCACCGATGCAGCCCGCTCCAGCTCTTTATCCAGCACCTCCTTAGGGATACGGGACTCGGGAATCACCGAGCGCATCTTGCCGCCCAGCTCCTTGCTCTGATCCAGCACCACCACCTCATGACCTTTGGCCCGAAGCTGCCAGGCCACGGAAATGCCCGCAGGCCCCCCGCCGATGACGGCGATCTTCTTGCCGGAAAGGGCGGGAAAAACGGGCAGAATTGCGGCAATGGAAGCCCGGCCCAGGGGGCGAACATCCACAGGGGCCATGAGGGCACTTCCCCGCGTACAGGCTCCCATGCAGGGGTTGGGGCAGAGATAGCCGCAGACCGTGGCAGGGAAGGGGGTGTAGCTTAAGGCCATGTTCACGGCCTCGTCCATACGGCCATCCCGGATGAGCTGCCAGCGCTGCTGCACGGGAATACCCGTGGGGCAGGTGCCTTCGCAGGGGGCCTTGAATTTCCGGTTTTCCCAGACAGGAATGAAGCGCCGCATCTCCCCTGTGGTGATGAGGGGAAGGGGACTCATGTCCAGATCCGAAAGATCGCCGATGAGCCCGCCCTTGCCCAGCTCCCCGTCCCAGATGCCTTTGCGGAAATCTGCCATGGAACGGCGGGCCACTTCCCGCTTTTCCATGGGAGACCGCGCCACAAGGCACTGCCAGTCTTCCCGTATGGCCAGTTTGTCGTAGAGTTCGGGCTTTTTGATTTTCAGGAGAAATTCGGAAAGACCCTTTTTGAGCCAGAGCCAGTCTTCCTCCTCGATCACCGCCATGCGGGCATCGGCCTGACTGAAACCCGCCATGGGCCCCCGGAAGAAGACCTGACCGCCCACCATGCCCACGAGGGGCCTGTGGCCCAGGATGTTGTCCGGATTCTGGGGCTGCCATCCGCAGATCACGGCCCTGCCGCCCGCCATGAATTCTCCGAAAAAGTCCCCTGCGGACCCCAGCACCCAGAGTTCCGGCGGGGCAAAGCGGGGGTTGCGCTTGGTCATGGTCATGCTGCGGGAGCCCACGGAACCCGCCACCCAGACCCTGCCCTGGGCCATGCCGTTGCAGGTGCCGTTGCCCGCGTTTCCGTGGATGAGGATGCTGGCTCCGGCGTTGAGCCAGCCCGTGTCTTCGGAGGCGGGCCCCATCACCTCGATTTCCGTGTTGGGATACCCAAGGCTGCCCAGGCGCTGGCCCGGCGTGCCCTTCACCCGGATGCGCACCGTTTCAGATGCTTTCCAGAGCCTGCCGCCAATGCCGTGCTGACCTGCGGCCAGGATTTCGAGGCTGCGGATGCCCGCCTCCACGGCTTCCTGCACATGTTCTTCGAGAAGCCGCGACTCAATGCGGATACCGTCGCTGTCTTTACCTTCTATGATAAGCGTTTTGGTTTTCTGCATGGTTTCCTCCTACACCACATAGCGGATGCCGAGGCGTTCGGCCGCATGGAAATCGTTGATGCCCAGAGCATCGGACATGCCGATGGGCAGGGAGGTGGAGCGGCCGAGGGGGGCGAGAATCTTTCTCAGTTCCATGTCAAAGGCCAGATACAGATCCACTACCCGTTCCGCCACCTTTTCCGCATCCAGCCTGCGGAAGATGCGCGGGTCCTGGGAGGCGATGCCCTTGGGGCAGAGGCCGATGTTGCAGATGTTGCAGCGGTCCTGCTCGGAGCCGAGGCATCCTGCCGCAGCCTGCATGATGTATTTTCCCGTCTGGATGCCCGAAGCGCCCAGCATGATGAGGGCTGCGGCGTTGGCCGCGAGGTTGCCGTTCTTGCCCACCCCGCCTCCGGCAAAGAGGGGAATCTCGTTCTGCTTGCCCACCTTCACGAGGTTTAAGTAGGCATCCCGCAGACTGGAGGCAATGGGATGGCCCATGTGGTTCATGGACACGTTGTAGGCGGCCCCTGTGCCCCCGTCTTCCCCGTCAATGGCAAGGCCTGCGGCATAGGGGTTGCGGGTGAGGTTGTTCAGTACGGCAAGGGTGGTGGAGGTGGCGGAAATCTTGGGATAGACCGGCACCCGGAAGCCCCAGGCCATGCTCATGCTCTGGATCATTTTGGCCACGGATTCCTCGATGGAATACTGGGTCTGATGGGTGGGCGGGCTGGGCAGACTCACCCGTTCGGGAACCCCCCGGATGGCGGCGATGAGCTTGTTCACCTTGTGCCACATGAGAAGCCCCCCGTCTCCGGGCTTGGCCCCCTGGCCGTACTTGATCTCAATGGCGCAGGGATCTTCCTTCATTTCCGGAATGGCGTGGATGATTTCATCCCAGCCGAAATAGCCGGAGGCAATCTGAAGAATCACATATTTGAGGAAGCGGGAGCGGAGCAGCCGGGGCGGGCATCCGCCTTCGCCCGTACACATGCGGACAGGCATGCCCAGCTCTTCGTTGAGGTAGGCCACCCCCATCTGAAGCCCCTCCCACATGGGAGGAGAAAGGGCGCCGAAACTCATGCCGCCGATGACCAGAGGGTAGATCTCCCGCACGGGCGGCATCCAGCCATGCTCCCGCTGATGTTTCAGGGCATCTCTGGGTTCCAGCACCCGGCCCAGCAGGGTGTTCAGCTCAAAGGTATGGCGACCGGCATCCAGCGCCGGGTCCGTGAGCATGGAGATGCGGATGAACTTGATCTGATCGAGAAGCCCTGCGGGATCGTTGCGCCGACCGCCCCGGCTTCTCGGCTGCCCGCCCTGATTGATATGAAAACGCAGCTTGTCCCCGCCATCGTTTCTTTCCGGAAGAATGGCATCATTGGGGCAGACCATGGAACACATGGCGCAGCCCACACAGGCATAGGCGGGGCTGGTGCGCTGACGGATGCCGTAGCGGATGGTCTGGGAGGAGGCGGGTTTTTCCGCAAGGCCGAGACCTGCCGTGATTTCCCGTTTGCGAAAAACCCCCAGCTCAATGGCGTTCACCGGGCAGACGGCCGTGCAGCTGCCGCAGAGGGTGCATTTGTCCTGATTCCAGCGGATCTGCCAGGGCAGGTCGCTGATGCTTAAACTTGACGGGATAATCTGTCCGTTTGCCGACATACCGTAACCTCCTTGCGATCCGGGCCCACCACGGCCATATCCAGGTGCATGGGTTGAAAATCCTTGGTTTTGTCCCGATCCGGGATCACCGTGTCCAGGCCGCAGACTTCCGAGGAAAATCCCCAGATGCCGGGCTTGCCGCCCACGAATCCGGGGCGGAGCTTCTTGCTGTCCTGGGCCATGAATACACTGCCGTCCGGCAGGCTGCCGATGACGCAGTTGGGCCCGTCAATGATGAGCTTGCGGCAGCTCTGCTTAAGGGTGCGCAGAAGCCTTGCGTTGGGGTGGGCCGTAAGCGCTGCATCGGGAAGGGGAGTGATGATGTGCTTGTAGGCTTCCAGGGGCAGATCCAGAAAACGCTCCATATAATGAAGGATATGGACAAAGACCTCGGAGTCCGACTGAAAGCCCATGTAGCCCTCAAAGCCCCGGGATTCCAAAAACTCTTTTACGGGAATGAAGGCCGTGTTCTCCCCGTTGGTCATGGTGGCGTAGCCTTCCAGGAAAAAGGGATGGCAGGCATAGAGATTGATGGCATAATTGGTGTTCTGCCGCCCCTGGGCCAGAATGACGCGGGCGGTGAGGCCATGGCGGTCGAGATCCAGATACCGGCCCACGGTGAGGGGATCACCGATCTCCTTGATCATGACCACGTCGGGCCAGAAGGAAAAGACGATCATATCGCCCTCGGCCTCGCCCATCTTCCGGAGCCGGAGGCGGGTTTCCATGAGACGGCGGTGCTTTTCCGTTTCAGAAAGAGTTTCCCAGGCACTGGGATAATCGTAGGCCCGGATGAGGTAGATATCCCGCTTTGGCGTGCCCGCAGGCGGGGTGGCCGGAAGGCGGATGCCCATTCGGTATTTGGTCATGAACCCGATGTCCATCATCAGGGCATCGAGTTTTTTCAAACCCGCTTCCGTGAAAATGCCCGAAAGGATGGGGCTGCCCTTGACTGCTGCAAGGGGGCCGCCCAGATCCCTCAGGAAAAGGCCCACGCCGGAGCCGTCGTGGCCTTCCCGCATGGTGTCCAGGGCTTCCAGGGCCTTCATGGGAGAAAGGGGGGTGTCACTGCTTACGGCAAATAAACGGCACATGCTTGCGTCTCCTTACATGGAAAAGGCCTCCTTGGGCCTTGTCTTTTCCAGGTCCTGCCTGACTCCAGGACATAATGCACAAAAGGTGCCAAAAACATACAAGCTCCAATTTATTTATCATTACTTAATAAAGACAATAGCTTGCCATAAGAGCACCCTCTGTTTTCGGATTTCTTTTACGGGATGCATGGGTTTCTTTTTTTGCAAATACCACGATTTTTGTGATACGGATCACAAAAATGTAATCTTTAAGGAACTGGCATTCCTGAAAAATGAGGCATGAAAGGATCATGGCACAAAAACCTTTTATTTTAAAAGAAAAATTGCTTTTTAACTCCTTCTTCTGCCACCCTGAACGCCAGAAGCCCCACCCCGAAAAAAACCACCGGATACCCCCAGCCTAAGGAGCTGATCCCATGAAAGCTTCGTTTTTCCAGAACATTCCTGTTCGGCCTGAAAAGGAAATCTTTGAAACCCTTGTTGAGGAAAAGGGGGTTAGCATTGAAAGGATTGTTTCCTGCGCCCATGCCTCCCCTGAAGGTTTCTGGTATGATCAGAAAAGAAACGAATTTGTCCTTGTGATGCAGGGACGTGCGTCCATACGTTTCAAAGATCCGGATACCACGGTAATCCTGGAGACGGGCGACTATCTTCATATTCCCGCCCATACCCTGCATCGGGTGGAATGGACAGAGGCCGGAGTGGAAACCCTCTGGCTGGCTGTGCACTATTAAGACCTCTGGCATGGAATCCGCAAGGAGTCCCAACGGACCAGAGCAAACAGGGGCATCCTCAGGCGTCCTTTCCCGGAAAACCTCTGGCCCAAAGGAACGCCTGGCTGCATCATAGCCTGACAGGAAAAGGAAAAGGTGGGTAGGGATGAACAAAAGTATGGAAACGGAAAGCAGGGGGGGGGAAAGCACAAAAACCCCAGCCCCCCGGGTCTCGGAAGATCTGCTCGCCCTCCTGACGGAGCGGCATCCGGAGACCCTTGCCTGCCTGAAGGCCTCCCGACACCTCTGGCCAGAGGATGTTTTTCAGGATCTGTGCCGGGTAGCCGCCATGAGTGATTTTTTCGCAAGGGGATTGCGACTGGATGCGGATCTTCTGATCCACCTCAGGGATGAGAATCTTCTGACAGGCCCCCCCCCCTGTGTGCGGGATACGGTGGAAAGGGCCGTGGCCAAGGCCGATTCTGAAGCAAGCCTCTCCCTCCTCTTAAGAAAGGTCCGCCATATCCGCATGATGGCCATCTGCTTCCGGGATCTTTCCGGCCGGGCGTCCCTGGCCGAAACCCTTTGCTCCCTTTCAACCCTCGCAGAGGCGGTGGTGGATGCGGCGGCCTGTTGGCTGCACAGAAAAATGATCTCCCTCCACGGCGAGCCCCTGGGCGAGGAGTCCGGTAGCCCCCAGCGTCTGGTGGTCCTGGCCATGGGCAAGCTTGGGGCAGGGGAGCTGAATTTTTCGTCGGATATCGATCTGATCTACGCCTATCCCGAGCCCGGAGAAACAACGGGCCCGGATGTGATTGCCAATGAGACCTTCTTCACCCGCCTGGGGCGTAAACTCACCGCCGTTTTCAGCGGCAATACGGGCGGTCCCCTTTTCCGGGTGGATCTCCGGCTCCGGCCCTTTGGGGAAAACGGTCCCATGGTCATGCACTTTGACGCCATGGAGTTTTATTATCAGACCCAGGGACGGGAATGGGAACGCTACGCCCTGATCAAATGCCGCCCCATATCGGGAAATCCCCACCAGGGCAGGGAGCTGCTTCAGCGGCTGAAACCCTTTGTTTTCCGCCGCTACCTCGACTTCGGAGTTTTTGACAGCTTACGGGAAATGAAGCAGTCCATCATGGTGGAAATCCGCAAAAAGGGGATGGCGGACAATATCAAGACCGGCTCCGGCGGCATCCGGGAAATCGAATTTTTCGGACAAGCCTTCCAGCTCCTCCGGGGAGGCGTGGTGCCGGGACTTCAGGAGCGGGAAATTCTGAAAATCCTTGAAACCCTTACCCGGTTTCGCCTGATCCCTGCCAGCACACGGGAAGATCTGAAGGCCGCTTATTATTTTCTCCGCCACACGGAACATCGCATTCAGGCCTGGGAAGATCGCCAGACCCACCGGCTGCCCCAGGAGAATGCCGCGCGCAAAGCGCTTGCCGCAGCCATGGGATTTGAAACCTGGGAATTTTTCCTGAAAGCCCTGGATGTCCACCGCATGCGGGTGCATACCCACTTCCGGGGCCTTCTCGCGGTGGAGGAAGAGGGGAGGGAAATTCTCCGGCCCATGGCGGCCCTGTGGAAAAACAGGCATATGGACCCAGACAGCGCCACGGGCCTTCTGGCCCAGGCCGGATACAAAAATCCGGAAGCCGCTTTCCGCAAGCTCGATTATTTCCGCGAAGGGCTTTTGAACCAGGCCATGAGCGCTGAGGGAAAAAAACGACTGGATACCCTCATGCCCCTTCTTCTCGAATCCTGTGCAAAGGGAGAAAATCCGGAAGAAGCCCTGGATCGCATTCTGGATCTGCTGCGCGCTGTGCAGCGCAGAAGCACGTATTTTTCCCTTTTTCTGGAACACCCATCAGCCCTGAACCATCTCGTACGCCTTGCCAATGCCAGCCCCTGGATCATGGATTTTCTTTCCCGTCATCCCGTACTTCTCGATGAACTGCTCGATCCCAGAACCCTGTACCAGCCTCCGGACCGTGAGGAATTGCAAGAAGACATCCGTCGTCGGATGGAGGGCCTTGACCCTGAAGACCTGGAAGCGCGGCTGGAGACCCTGTGCGTGTTCAAGCAATCCGGTCTTCTGCGGGTGGCGGCTGCGGATGTGACCGGCGAATTTCCCCTCATGAAGGTGAGCGACCGGCTCACGGAAATTGCCGAAAGCGTGGTCTCAGAAATTGTGGATTTTTCCCATCAGGAACTGGTGCACCGCCATGGCAGACCTCTGGATGCCAGGGGAGAACCCATTGAAGGCTGGGGTTTTGCCGTCATCGCCTATGGCAAGCTCGGAGGATTGGAACTGGGGTACGGTTCGGACCTGGACCTTGTCTTTCTCCATGAAGACACGGAAGGTTTTACGGAAGGGGGAGAAAAACCCTTGGGATCCGCCCAGTTCTTCACCCGGCTGGGCCAACGGGTGATCCATTGCCTCAAAGCCCATACAAGGGCTGGAAGCCTCTATGAAACGGACCTGCGCCTGCGGCCGGACGGCAATTCCGGCATTCTCGTGGTTCCCGTTTCGGCCTTTGGCGAATACCAGCGCCGCCAGGCCTGGACCTGGGAGCACCAGGCCTTGGTGCGGGCACGCGCCATCTGCGGCAACCATCATCTGGCCGACCGTTTTGCGGCCATTCGCCATGAAATCCTCTGTGTCAGACGGGATCCGAAAATTCTCCGGGAAGCCATCCGGGAAATGCGGGAAAAATTAAGGCAAGCCCATCCCCGGCCAGAGGCCGGTCTTTTTGATCTCAAACAGGATCCAGGCGGCATTGTGGACATCGAGTTTCTCGTGCAGTACATGGTGTTGGCCCATGCCCACAGGGCACCGGCCCTCACCCGCTGGACGGACAATATCCGTATTTTGGAAACCCTCTCTGAAACCGGCGTGATGCGGCCCGAAGAAGCCACCTTCCTGCGCAGCGCCTTCCTTCTGCTGCGTGTGGCTGTACACCGGAAAAACCTTCAGAACGAGCCCTCCCTGGTTCCCCAGGGACGTTTTGAAAAACTCCGGCAAGGGGTCAGGGAAATCTGGCTGCGATATATGGAAGAAAAGAGTGGTCTGGACTCTGGCCTTAAAAAGACAAAACCGCGCCTGAGATAACCTTCACATCATACCCAAAAGCCCCAGGAAGCGGGCCTGGCCCCCAAAAGAAGGCCCGCTTAACGAAAGATGCCAAATGAAATCCTTTGAAATCCGGGTATCTCCGGAAGAAATTGAAGACAGAGAAAAACTTCACCACAGAATTCTCACCCAGGCCAAGCCCAGCGCCCCCCAGCGTTTTGACTGGCGTATCGCCAAAAAATCCCTGGATGCACGGGGCAGAAATCCTGTTTTTGTGCTGCGCATCGAATGCTGGGAAGGTGAAAGCCCTCCCCTTGAAACCCTCCGGGGCTTTGAGCCCGCCTCCCTTTCCGACAGAAGGGCTGTGATTGTGGGGGCAGGGCCTGCGGGGTATTTTGCGGCCTTACGGCTTCTGGAGCATGGCATCCGCCCCATTGTGCTGGAGCGGGGAAAGGATGTGCGCACCCGCCGATTTGACATCAAGGCTTTGTACAAGGGAATTGTCAATCCCCATTCAAACTACTGTTTTGGCGAAGGCGGAGCAGGCACCTATTCGGATGGCAAACTGCACACCCGATCCACCAAAAGGGGAGATATGCGAAGGGTGCTGGATCTTTTCTGCGCCTTCGGCGCCAAAGAATCCATCCGCGTGGAAGCCCATCCCCATCTGGGCTCCAACCGGCTCCCCGGCATTGTGAAAGCCATGCGGGAAGCCATTGTGTCCGCAGGCGGGGAGGTGCGCTTCGGGGCCTTTGTCCGGGATCTCATGCTTGAAAACGGTCAGTTCAGATCTGTGATTCTGGAAGATGGGATGCGGGTGGCGGGCGAGGGCCTCATCCTCGCCTCAGGCCATTCTGCGCGGGATGTGTATGCCATGCTCCATGCCAGAGGAATCCGGGTGGAAGCCAAACCCTTTGCCATGGGTGTGCGCATTGAACATCCCCAGGCAGCGGTGGACGCCATTTTTTATGGGGCTTCACCCCGGCACAGAAATCTGCCGCCAGCGGAATACCGGCTCACCTGCCAGGCCACAGGCAGGGGGGTCTTTTCTTTCTGCATGTGTCCGGGCGGATATGTGGTTCCCGCATCCACGGCCCCCGGCGAACTGGTGTTAAATGGCATGAGCTTTGCCGAGCGTGGGGGGTCTTTTGCCAATGCAGGGCTTGTTACGGAAATCCGCCTTTCCGACCTCAAAGAAGACCCCTCTGAAAATCCCTTCTGCGCCCTGGATTTTCAGAGGCGGGTGGAGACCGCCATGTTCCGCGGCGGCAATGGCAGCCAAGAAGCCCCGGCCCAACGGGCAACGGATTTTGTGGCGGCCCGGCTCTCCGCTTCTCTTCCAGAAACCGCCTACATTCCCGGAGCCTATTCCGCACCTCTCCATGCCTGGCTACCGCCCGTGGTCTCCGAAGCCCTCAGCGAAGGGCTCCGGATTCTGGGCCGCCAATACCGGGGCTTTCTCACAGAAGAAGCAACCCTCCTTGGCGTGGAATCCCGCACCAGTGCGCCCATCCGTATCCCAAGGGATCCTGAGACCCGCATGCACCCTGGGGTAAGAGGGCTCTTTCCCTGCGGAGAAGGAGCAGGGTATGCGGGCGGTATCGCCTCTGCCGCCATGGACGGCCTGGCCAGCGCCGATGCCTTTGCCCGCTTCAGCCCCTAAAACCCCTTTCCATGGATGCCAGAACCTGGGGAACAGCACATATCACGGATTTACCCACGGTCAGGAAATGATCCACACGGTCTGTTCCCTGGCCATTTCCACGAGCTTTTCCCCCACCCTTCCAATGAGAAAATCCTGGATCCGGGAAAGCCCCCGACGCCCCACCAGCAGGGTTCCCCATTTTTCCCTTTCCGCTGTATCAATGAGCCCCAGGGAACGACTCACATATCCATGGATGATGCCTGTATCCACGTTTTCCGAAGCCACGCCCTTTTCCTGGAGCAACTGGGCCGCCTGGGCCAGGGCAGGCTCGATTTTCAGCTTGCGGGCGTACTCCTGTTCCGCCTGAGCCGTGCTTCCCCCTTCTGCCTCTTCCGCCGAGAGACCGGAAAACCCCCCAATACTGCGGGCCACATGGCGGATATGGAACTGCTTGTCCCTTCCCCCAAAAAGATCTGCGGCCAGATGCAGACAACGCCTGGATCCGTGGGAATCATCAAACCCGATGAGCACATGCCGGGTTTCGGGGTTGTCTCCCACAAGAACGAGGGGGAGATTCTGGATCCGCGACACAAGCTTACGGGCAATGCTGCCCACTGGCAGACGGGAAAGATTGGAAAATCCCTTGCGCCCTGCAAAAACCGCCGCATACCCATCCAGACTCTCGGCCACGATATCCCGGGTGATGCCTGTTTTTCTCCGCTGCATTTTGATGGTCACCGCTTTTTCAGGAAAGCCTGCGTTGATAAAAACCTTACGCGCCATCTCCAGGCTGCTTGCAAAACTCTTGCTCTGCCGACCGGCCCACTCCACCATGCTTTCTTTGTAAAGCCGGGTTTCGGGTTCCGGGTAGATGTCCCAGAAAGATTCAGGGATATCAAACTCCACAAGGAAAAGAACAATTTCCGAGCCCTCCTTGGGCAACATCGCGGCCGCATAATGGGCGGTGACCATGGAAGGCCCGGAACCATCCATGGCAATGAGATATTTCTGTTCCATAACACCCTCCTTTACGGGAAAATTCCTGTTTTTGAATTCATGCCAGGAAATTGCATCTTGTGTGCCATGTACCCTGGGGGCGACCTTTTTTATGCGCTGAGACCCGGAAATCCGGGGCCCGGAAGAACCCCTGAGACATCCGGACGGCCCTTTTTTCATTTCTGGTTCACCCCGCCCCCAGGCCTGACCCCATCCAGGTCTGCAGGTAAAAAACGGAAGAAGGATCTCTGCATGGATCTTGTCAGGATTCTTGGCAGCATGTAAAGGGCGGATGTGAATCCAAGGCCCTTCCCAAGACCCAGGTCCGCAAGAAGGCCCTTGAAAAAAAACGGTTCAGGAACCATTATGGCAAGTTCCCGGATTGTGAAAAAAATGCGGGAGGAGCCTTGGGGATGGGAGCGCAAAAAAAGGGGGAGCAGCATGCATGATGAAACAAGGGCCATGCCAGGGGGAAAGAACGTCAAACGGGATCTTTCGATTCTGAACCTGGAAACGGTCAATCGTTTTCTCACGGATCTTGCGGAAAAGGACACCCGGATCCGGGAACGGGTGGAGGCCCTTTTTCTTTCATCGGATGCAGCCATGCTTTCCGAAAGCCTCAAAGCCCGGTTGGATAGTTTTCATGCCCTTCCCGAAGCCCTGGGTTTTCGGGATCTGTTTCCCCTTGCCAGGGATTTCCGTGCCTTCCTGTCGGATACGGAAATTCTCATGGCACCTTTGGATGCGGGTGTGGCTCTGGATCTGGTGGACCGTTTTCTGGACCTTGACCGCATTCTGGACGGGCTGGAAGAGGGCGGCGGGCCTTTGCAGGCGGTTTTTTCCGAGGCCTGTGATCTCTGGCTGGACCTGGCGGCAAAGAGCGGACTGGCAATGCCATGGGGAGAAAAAATTCTGGCTCACTTCCTCAAAGACCGCTTTGGCGTACGCGCCAATCTGATGCGCCATGGCGATCGCCTGCTTTCCCAGGAAAAACTGGCCCTCCTTGCGGATCGCATGCTGGCGGATGCCGAGGAAAAGGCCCTGGATGCCGGAGGGGAATGGCGGCGCTACCGCCTTGCCATGGGCCTTCGTTATCTTTCCCAGGCCCTGCGAGATCCGGAGCTCATGGCCCAGAGTGTCACCCTCGTGCAGACCGAACCCAGTCCCCGGCAGATTGGGGATATTGTACAGGCTTACCTCGATTATGAGGGGCCTGAAGCGGCCTTGGCCTGGCTTACCGGCGACTGGGGAGAGCGGGAATTGGAGCGCCTGGATCTTCTGGACCAGGTGTATGGCGCCATGGACGATCGGGAAATGCTTTTCCAGATCCGCAGGGAACGCTATGCGGCCCAGCCCTCTGCGGAGTATCTGCTGGCCCTGCTGGATGTCTGTGACCCCGAGGAAAGGGAGGCCTTTCTTGCCACAGCACCGGAAACGGCTCGCCATACCACAAGCCTGTATTCAGGTCTTAATCTTCTCCTTTCCGTAGGGGCTGTGACGGATGCGGAAACCCTTCTTGTGGAAAGGCAGGCAGATCTCACCGCCTATGACCACACGGCGGTTTTGCGTATTCAGGAAAAATTTGAAGCCGCCCATTCCACCCTGGGCCAGATCCTCTGTTACCGAACCCTGGTGGAAGGCATTCTGGAAGAGGCCCGTTTCCGGGCCTATGTCAAGGCCGTGGGCTATTGCGGCATTCTGGCCCGCCTGGATGAACGTTTCAAGAACTATGGCCTGATTCCGGACCATGCCGCTTATCTGGCTTCCCTGCGGATGCGCTATGGAGATAAACGGGTTTTCTGGCAAAAACTGGAGGGCCAGGAAGACTGGGAAGGGGCCCTGAATACCCAGAGGGAAAATGACGACACCTCGGACCAGGAGGAGCCTGATCTGGATCCGTTGGAAATGGAGGAATTTACGGGCTCCTCTTCTGCCAGGAATGAAGACTTCTGGCAGGGAGAGGGAAGGGGGCTGCGCCTGGACAAAAAGGCCGGACGAGAAAATCTTTCTTCCCATGGCGCTCCGCGAAAATCCGGGCGCAGCGCTTCCGAAGACAAACCGCTGGCCAAGGTCCCCAGGGGAGTTTCTGCGGGGGAGGAGCGCCGAAATGTTCCACGTGAAACATGGGATGGGGATGGGGGCCGGAAGGTTCCACGTGGAACCCCGGAAGAAAGCCCGGAGGACAGGGCCCAGGGACCCAGCGTCCCTGCCAGCCTCCGCAAGTCTCCACGCCGGACTCCCGATGAAGGAGGCGGCCGGAAGGTTCCACGTGGAACACCAGGGGGGATTCTGGGATAAATCCCCGTGCCCTCGGCCACGGATCTTCGGTTGAATACGGCCCATGGGGGTGTTATAGGAGTAGGGCTTTGAATCAAAAAAACCGGCAATCCCAGGATTGCCGCAGGAAAGGATACCATGGATTTCACACAATTTTTCAAACAGTATGAAGTGCTGGTGGCTTCAGCGGAAAAAGCCTTCAATCGGGTCCGGGAGTTGCATCCGGAGGCCGTGCGCTGTGCCACCCGCTGTTCGGATTGCTGCCATGCCCTCTTTGATCTTTCTCTGGTGGAGGCCCTCTATATCAACCAGAAATTTTCCGAAACCTTTTCCGGAGCAAAAAAACACGCCATCCTGGAACGCGCCAACCGGGCGGACAGAAAAATTTACCGCATCAAGAAGGATGCTGTAAAAGCCAGGGACGAAGGCGTTTCCGAAGTGGAAATCCTGGGTCGCATGTCCATGGAGCGGGTGCCCTGTCCCCTGCTTGGAGAGGATGACACCTGTGAGCTCTACGCCTTCCGCCCCATTACCTGTCGTTTGTACGGCATCCCCACTTCCAGCAATGGAGTCAGCCACACCTGCGGAATGTCGGGATTTGAACAGGGCAAACCCTATCCCACGGTCAACATGGACGCCCTGCACGAGAAGCTCTATCAGGTTTCCAAGGACATGGTAGATGCCATGAAGACCCGGTATACACGCATGGCGGAGATGCTGGTGCCCCTTTCCATGGCCCTGCTCACCGATTATGATGACACCTATCTTGGCATCACGCCGGAAAAGCCCGAAGGCAAAGAGGAGAACGCCTGATGCAAGGCCCGAAACCCAAAGCCGAAGCCCCTCCCTTTTCTCCGGAGGAAATTGCCCAGAGAAAAAAAGCCATCTTTGACAGCATGGGTAAAAGGGGACAGCAGAAAATCCTGAAGGATGGGTATGATGCGTGGGACCCCTTTGCCGAACCCAAGGATCCCATTGATATCCGAACCGAAGGCACACACAGAACCACCCATGACCTGATTCAGGAGTTCCTCAAAACCCGACCCCATGAGCGGTTTTCCACACCCTATGGCAAAGCGGCCTATGAGATGGCCCTCGGGATCGTGAACAACGATGACCGGATCCGGGGCTTGTATGATTTTGCCCTCTGGTACAGAGATCTTCTCATCCGTGAAGGCAAGAATCCGGATCTCCAGAAACCCTAAAAAAACTCGCTGTCCACTACATGGCCAGAGGCCAGGAATCCCTGCGTTTCCTGGCCTCTGCTGCTTTTAAAAAAAACAGGACCTGGGAAGCAGGCAATGGCGCGCCCTGCCCCCGGCCAAAAGACAAGACCTGAAGAAGGGAAGCGAGGATGGATGAAAAAAGCCTGTCTGAAACCCTGATGCAGTGGGTCCTGGATGCGGAGCATGCCTGGACACCGGCAGAGCTTCTGCGGGAAATGGGCCTTGCAACCGGCGCCTCCCGACGCCTCCTGCAAGGCCTGCTGACATCTCTCGTTGAAAAGGGCGAGCTCACATATCTCGTGCGCCATGGTCGGACCTGCGTGCAACGGGGCTGGCAAAAACCCCTGGCCCTTGGCAAAAAGACCCAGCTCCTGGCACCCGGAGTTTCTCCTCTTCCGGATCGGGTGCCTGTGATTCTTTTACCCGGAGCCAGCTTTGGAAGCGGAGACCATCCCACCACCCGACTCTGCATTGAGGGCATTGAATCCATGGTGAAGCCGGGCGGCCGCATGCTGGATGTGGGAACGGGCACAGGCGTCCTCGCCCTTACAGCGGTGCGCCATGGCATGGCCGAGGCCCTGGCCGTGGACAATGACCCCCTGGCTGTGCACGAAGCCAAAGAGAATGTGCGTCTCAATGGCCTTGACCATGCCGTGCGCGTGGAAGCTCTCTGGTCGCCAGAAAATCAATGGGACCTGGTGGCCGCCAACCTCAGACCTCCTACCCTCATGGAACTGGCGGAGGTGCTGGCAGAGGCCCTGGCCCCCGGAGGCGGCCTCGTACTCTCCGGTATGCGGGAAGGGGAGATGGGGCTTGTGGCCCGTACCTATGGGGCCCTTCTGCGGGAAAGGGGCGCTGGGAAGGAAAAGGGCTGGGGAAGCCTCCTGTTCACAAAAGAACCTCAGGGGTCTTCGCCTTCAGAACAAACACCGCCAGGATCGCACCATTCAAACGCTGGGGAAGCCTGACGCTGATTCATACCAAGATATGGGCTTTTGCCAGATCGCCAATCCTGACGCATTCTGCAAGGCCGATTTTTCCGGCCATAAACTCAAAAACCCCCCTGCCTTCCTCTTCCCGGAAAGCAGGGGGGTTTTGGTTCATGGGAAAAAAGGGCTCAGCCCCGCCTGCCAAAGACCAGCTTACCGCCCAGATGACCGGCGATGCCCGCAGCTCCAAGTGCGATGAGGTGGAGCAGAAGATAGAAGAAACCACCGGCCTCAGCGCTGAAGCTTCGCCAGACCACCAGAAGGATGACGCAGATCACCGTGACAGCGGCACAGAGCATTTTGGTGCGAAAGACCTTGGTCATGGCGGATCTGTAGCGATCCCGCCACTCCACATATCCTGTATAAATCACAAGGGGCAGGGCGAGAAAGACCATGGTCAGGTTGAAGTAGGCCGCCAGTTTGAATGCCTGGGCATTGAAAAGCATGCCGATGAGGGCAAAGAAGACGGCGATGGGCAAAACCCCATTGGGGATGTGTACGGAAATGGGATGGGCATGGTGGCGAAGAATCTGCGCATCCACCCACTGCCTCGGATGATCTTTCACCGTGAAACGAAGTTCTTCTTCAAGGGAAGCGCCCTTTGCCCTTCCCGTTTCCGCCCCTGCCTGGGAGGAAGCCCCGGCCTCCCCCCCAGGTTCAAAGGCGCTGCGATCCGCGCCGCAGACCGGGCAGGTATCCGGGGGAAAAGCTTCTGTATGGACATAACCGCATACGGCACATCGCCAGCGCGAGGCGGAACCCGGCTCCTTTGCAGCCTGGCCTGCGGCTTCCTGGGCCGGAGAAGCGGTTTCGGGCTCAAATACGGCTTTGCTTGCACCACAGACGGGGCAGGCCTCCGGAGGGTCCGACTCCTTATGCTTGTAACCGCAGACCGCGCATTTCCATTCCTGCATATGTCCTCCTTATGAACGTTTTCATGGGAAAGCCTTCAAAAGCCTCTTCAGATGGCAGAAAACGATACACCATTCACAAGGTCTTTGCAAAGCATGGCAAGTTCCCCAAAGCCTGTCCCCCCTGCTCGTGCCTGAATTTTTTGCGGCCCATCAGGAACCGGGACTGGGCGCGACCTGAAGAGCCTTCCATCCATCCACGTATTTTTTCACCGTACGCCGATCCAGCCCCGTCTGTCGGGCCACTTCTTCATAGGTTCGGGAAGCTTCATAGCGACGGGCGCAATAGGCCATGAGAAGCTCCTGAGCCGTAAGAGCGCCGGTGGCAATGCCTTCCAGAATATGGTCATCCAGAGATGCCGGCCTTCTGCGGGACTCGCCTTCATAGGCGGAGGTCAGCAGAATGCGGCGCACCGCCTGCTCCAGCTCCCGCACATTGCCAGGCCAGGGATATTCAGGCCCCAGCCGTTGCACAAGGGCGGTTTTGGCCATGGAGGCCAGTTCCGGTGACGGCACCCCCACCAGGCGATTCACGGTGTGCGCTAAAAGGGCGTCCAACTCCCCCGGATCTTCCCGAAGACGCTGGCGCAGGGGCGGAACCACGATGATATCCGAGCAAAGTCTGTAGTAAAAATCATCCCTGAAAACCCTTTCCCGCAGATCCCCAAGGCTTTTGTTCGTGGCGGCGATCACCCGGCCATGGAAGCGCAGGGCCTCGTGGCTGCCCACGGGATAAAAGATTCTCTCCTGAAGAACATGGAGGAGTTTGATCTGAACCGGAGTGGAAATTTCTCCGATTTCATCCAGAAAAATAGCTCCATGGGGAGAACACCGGGCAAAAACCCCCTTGAAATCTTCCACAGCTCCTGTGAAAGAGCCTTTCTTATGGCCAAAAAGCTCCGATTCCATGAGACTTTCCGGAAACTGGGAAAGGTTCAGTGGCACAAATGCCACGGTGAAACTTTCCACAAAGCGTTCTTTCTCCGCATCAAAGGGAATATAGCCAGACCTTCCGATGGCCGCCGCAGCGCTGCCTTTGCCCGTACCCGTTTCCCCGAGAATAAGGGTGGAGAAATCTTCCATGCGGTTCACAAGATAACGTTCATACAGGTCAAGGCTCTGGGTAAAAACATTATTCCAAAGACTTTCCCGGAAACGCTTCATGGATATGGAGCGCCCCAGAAGACTGCGATCAATGAAGTGGTAAGCCCGGCGGAGCTGGAAGGCCAGCTCAAAGGTATTTTTGGTTTTAAGTCCCCGTTTTTGCAGCAAAGCCAGGGCTTCTTTGGTGAAAGGCACGCGCACAGGGCCTGCACCCGCCTCCATCTGGGCTTCAATGAGGGCATCAAATTTTCTGCGAAAGGTATAAAAAAGCTCGAAAAGAAAGGTGGTGCGCAAAAGGACCTTATCCCGACCTTCGTAGGCGTCCAGACTGGCGCGCCCTTCCTTTTCCAGAAGGGCGATTTTCCGGGAAACTTCCTCCACCATGCGCCGGATGCGTTCTTGCTTTTCCATTTCCGGAAAAACACCGGCGATGGATGCGTCCAGAGCGCTCCTGGCATCACTGAAAGGGTTGGTCATACCGGCCTTAAAAACCAGCTCAAAAAAATTACGTTCTGCGTCGCTCAAGTGTTTTCTGGGGGGCATGGTTTCTCCATATGAAAGGCGGGCATAGATATCCGGAAACCCCTTGGCTTCTCAGGCTTTCAGGCAATGAATGTAGGGCATGGATCACAGAATGTACAGAACAGATGTCTTCTGAAAAGGAAGGGAAAACCTGGCAGGCTGAGCTCATCTGCCGGAAGGTCTAAACAAAACAAGGAGGACTTGAAAAAGCCGGAGGTGGACTCCGGCTCAGAAATATCGGCGCGCACCTTTAAAGCGGGATCTGAAATAGGTCTCGGACAAAGCCGCTTCACGGATATGCTTGTTTCTCCCCGGCGCATGGATGAATTTTCCATCACCGCTGTATATACCCACATGATCGATACGTCGGGGGTTGCGGATACTGAAAAACACCAGATCCCCCTTTTCCAGGCTGTCAAGGCCCACAGGGTCTCCGGCCAGAAACTGGTCTGCGGAACTGCGGGGCAGCTCCATGCCATGAAGCTGGTAGACTGTCATGGTCAGGCCACTGCAATCAAAACCCGTTTTGGAAGAGGTACCCCCCCAACGATAGGGCGTCTTGATAAAAGCCTGGGCGGTTTCCACCAGCCGGACCTGCAACTGCCTGCGCAGATCAGGGGAAGGAGGCTCCGAAGAGGCCGTGACAATGAAAAAGGATTCCAGCACATCCTGGTTTCTGAGGGTTTCGGCGTACTCACGGGCGCTTTTTCTGGAATCAAAAATCCCAAAACGCACCTTATAATACTGATCCTCATCCAGAAGGACATAGGCATCCACCCCTTTTCGGATCAGATAATCCGCAAAGGCCTCGGCACGTTCGCCGCTGGAAAAAACACCCGCCTGGACTGCGTATGGGAACAAGGCCCTGGATTCTGTTTCCGCAGGCTGGGAGGGAAAGGGGAAAGCTGCGGTCTCAGCACAAACCTTGGCCTTTGAAGGCGGAGTCGCCACCAGAGGCGGATCCGGCGGGGGTGCCAGAGGAGGCAGGGGAGGAGCAGGCGTCGCACACCCCAGGGCCACAAACGCAAACGCGGGAAAGATTCCCACCCGGCGCAGTCCCGAAAGGCGGGCAAAAAACCAGGCCCTCAGCATGACGGGCACCACAGTGCAATCTTCTTGAAGAGTAAAAGCGTGAAATCGGACATGCCAAACAAAATCCCAAAAAACGTTTTTGTTTTTCCAGGCATTTTCCAGAAAATGCGCCTGGGATTTTCAGACGTTTTTAAAGTCCATGGCCGCACAGACATGCGGAATCTGTTTTTTCACCCACCCAGCACATCCTTTCCCTCTCCGGGGTAAAGGACCAGCTCCGGAATATTCTCCGGATCCGGAAAGCGGTGATGAAGGGGCAAAGGGCCTTCGGCCACCTGCGGAGGCGGATTTTTTTCCGCCAGCACCGGATGGGCTCTCAGATCCACATCCTTTACGGGAACGGAAAATTCCACAGCAATATGGTTGGGGTCAAAGGTATAGATGGAGTGGATGAACCCGTGATCCACGGCTTCGGAAACCCAGATGCCCGCCGCTTCAAGCCTCGCCTTCATGCGGGCGAGGTCCGCATCGCTCTCCATGCCGATGGAAACATGGTCAAACCCAAAAGGTCCTTTGACCGGTACGCCATGATCCTTTTCTTCAAGGGCTTCCACCTCAGACCATTCAAAAAATGCCAGAGCCGTGGTTTCTGAAATGGAAAAAAAATACTGGCGATAGCCCTTTCTTCCAAAACCCAGAAAAAGGGGAAGCCCCACAAGATCCCGCCAAAAAAGAATGGTGGCTCCCAGGTTCCGGGTTGCCAGGGCCAGGTGATGGATGCCTGTAAATTTGAAGACGCTTGGGTCCATTGGCGTTCTCTCCTTGTACGAGCCTGGTTTTTGGGAGGAATCCTGACCGACTGCTCTCATGCCTGCCCTGGGATCCTCTCTCCCGCCCCCCTTTCCATGGGCAGGATGCCTGGGAAAGTCGATCCGGTCAAGGGGAAGAAAGACCTCTTGAACCTGGCGGCCCTTATATCAGAATTCGTTTGAAAATCAGATAGCCAAATCTTTTTTTGAATCAATATTCTGAATTTTGAATAAAGATTATTGCGCTGAGGTGCAATAGTATGATTTTAAAGCAGAGCGGTATTCTGATTCATACCAAGCCTCGGTTCTGCACCTGCCAACCCGAGGCACATCCATAGAGATTCACCGGTTTCTCCATCAGAAATCCTTGCCGGTTTTCAAAAAAAACATGCACCAGGGCAAAGGATCCTGATGAGGAACACCCAACAGACATTCATAAGGAGAAGTTTCCCAATGGCCCAGCTGATTGCCGACCGTCGTGATGTGGATTTTGTACTCCATGAACAGTTCAATGTGACAGACCTTGCCCAGCATGAAACCTTTGCTGATTTTAATCGCAAAACCATAGACCTCATTGTCACCGAAGCCAGAAATCTTGCCATCAAGGAAATCCTCCCCCTTCAGAAGATCAGTGACGCGGGCTGCGAGTTTGATGCGGGCGTAGTACGTGTTCCCGAGGCCTATCACAAGGTGTACAGAAACTATCTGGACGGCCAGTGGCTGGCCATGGGGGATACGCCGGAGTGGGGAGGGCAGGGCATGCCCAAGCCCGTATGCCTTGCGGCCAGTGAGTATTTCCACGGTGCCTGCAACTCTTTCATGCTCTTTCACATGGCCACCCATGGCGCAGCCCGGCTCATCGAAAATTTCGGAACAGAAACCCAGAAAAATCAGGTGCTGAAAAACATGTACGCGGGCAAATGGTCCGGCACCATGCTTCTCACCGAACCGGACGCAGGCTCCGACGTGGGTGCCCTCAGCACCGTGGCCAGACGCAATCCCGACGGCACCTACTCCCTGTCCGGCTCCAAGATCTTCATCTCCGGTGGCGAGCAGGACATGGTGGAAAACATCATCCACCCCACCCTGGCCCGCATTGAAGGGGCTCCCGAAGGCACCCGCGGCATCTCCCTTTTCATGGTGCCCAAATACCGCATCAATGCCGATGGCTCCCTTGGAGAATTCAATGATGTGGTCTGCACAGGCATTGAGCATAAAATGGGACTGCACGGCAATGCCACCTGCTCTCTGACCCTGGGAGGTAAGGGCCAGTGCATCGGCACCCTCATCGGTGAAGAGAACAAGGGCATGGCTGCCATGTTCCACATGATGAATGAAGCCCGTCAGATGACAGGGCTTCAGGGTTTTGCCAACGCCACCACCGCCTATATGTATGCCCTGGAATATGCCCGCCAGCGCATTCAGACCAAGCACATGACCGATCCTGCTGATGCCGGGCCTTCCGCCATTATCCGACACCCGGATGTACGCCGCCAGCTCATGATCATGAAAAGCTTTGTGGATGGCATGCGCAGCCTCATTTACTACAATGGCATGATCCAGAACCGCTGCCAGCTTTCCGACAGCCCGGAAGAAAAGGAAAGGCTTAAAAACATTGAAGAGGTGCTGACCCCCATCATCAAAGCCTACATCACGGATAAGGCCTTTGAGGTCTGCTCCCATGCTGTGCAGGTATATGGCGGTTACGGCTATGTGGAAGAGTATCCCGTGGCCCAGCTTCTGCGTGATGCCCGTGTTTTCCAGATCTATGAAGGCACCAACGGCATCCAGTCCATGGACCTTGTGGGCCGCAAGATGGGCATGAAAAAAGGGGCCGCCTTCATGGCCTACCTGGAGGAAATCCGCAGCATCATTGAGCAGGCCCGAAGCATGGACACCCTCCGGCCTCTGGCGGAAAATCTTGAAAAGCTTCTCAATACCTACACGGAAACAGCCATGGTTCTGGGGAAGGCCGCAGCCAGCGACAAGGTACTCAATGCCTTTGCCTTCACCCATCCCTTCCTGGAAGCCACGGGGGATCTCACCATGGCCTGGATGCTCCTGTGGCGGGCCGTTGTGGCGGAGCCCAAAATCGGCCAGAAGAAAAAGGACGATGCCTTTTACAAAGGCCAGGTCACCACGGCCCGCTTCTTCATCAATACCCAGCTTCCCGTCACCGCAGGCAGACTGGCTTCCATCCGGGCCATGGATGGCGCTGCCATTGACATGGAGGATGCGGGTTTCGGCGGCTGATGTCTGAAATTCCCAGGGAAACGTAATCGATATTTTCGTTTCCCTCATTGAAGCAGGAAAAAAACGATTCATATCCGCAGGGGCAGGCCCAGGGCCTGCCCCCAGGCTTCATTCAGGAAAACCGCAGAACCCCAGGCACAAAATGAGAGCCTGGCAGAACGGCCGTCACAGTCAGAACCCGCTGAACCTGAAAACCTGGAGCCACCCGTCTGCCTCCTTTCCGTCTCTTTCCCTCCTCCTGCCACCAGATCTTTTTCATAAGGATTCAGAGGCACTCCCGCTTTCCACATATTTTTTCAGCTGGCCTCCCGCAATTTTCGGGTGGGTCAGCACCAGAGGCCCGTTGATGCACCCCCCTGCACAGGCCATGACCTCCACAAGGTTGGCATCGGTCGGGGTTTTTCCGGAAGCCGCCCGGCCATAGGCCTTCAGGGCCTTCATCCCGGCCTTATCCAGCCCGTTGATCACCCGAACCTTCAGGGTTTCCGGATGGGCCAGCCTGTTTTTCACGGCATTGGCAACACCACCGGACTGGGCAAAATTCCTTCCGTCTCCACTGGGCTGAATCTCAGGACAAAGAGCCTCCATGGCTGAAACATCAATCTCTTTTGCCACAAAAAAGGCCCCGATCTCTTCTGCGGAAAGCACATAATCCACATAAGGGTCGTCAAACCCCTCCTTTCGCTTGGCAAGGCAGGGTCCGATGAAAACCAGAATGGCTTCCGCATCTTCTTCTCTGGCAAGGGCCGCAGAATAGTGCATGGGGGATCGGGTCTCAGAAATAAAGGGAAGAAGCTCCGGCACATAGATTTCAATGGCGCGCACATAGGCCGGACAGCAGGAGGTGGTCATGAGGGTATCCCCGTGTGCCATGCGCTCTTCAAACTCAAGGGCTTCCTTTTTGGCCGTAATATCCGCGCCTAGGGCCACCTCAAGGCTCTTATGAAACCCCGCCCTGCGGAAGGCTGCCTCCAGCTGCCCGGGCGCTGCCCGGAACTGGGCAGCAATGGCCGGAGCATAGAGGGCCACAACCCTTTTTCCCTCCATGATATGGCGGACCACATCCACAAGCTGGCCCTTGTCCACCATGGCCCCAAAGGGACAATCCCGCACACAGGCTCCGCAGAAGATGCATTTGCTGTAATCGATTCTTTCCTTTCCCTGGGCATTCTTGCTGATGGCGTTCACAGGACAGGCTTCTTCGCAGGGTACAGGAATCTTGATGATGGCATGGAAGGGACAGTTTTTTTCACAGAGTCCGCAGTTGATGCAGCCTGCATCGTCAATGAGGGCTCTGCCGTTACGGATATGGATGCATTTTTTAGGACAGTTGGTCATACAAGGCCTTGCGATGCAGGCCTGGCAGGCATTGGTCACCATATAGCAGGCACGGATGCAGGCGTTGCAGGCATCGTCCAGAACAGTCAGCATGGGTTCTGTGGGCTTTTCCCGTGTCAGAGCCTCGGCGGCATAGGCGGAGAGCTCTTTTTCCTCATCATAATTTTCAATGCTGTGACCCAGGCGGGCAATGATGCGCAGGCGAAGTATCTCCCGGTCGTGGTGGACGCAGCAGCGAAAAGGCTCCGCATGCAAAGGAAGCATTTTTTTAGGAAGGGAGTGGATGGCTTCCGTGAGTTTTCCCGCAAGCTGGTATTCTGCAATGCGGATGAGGATTTCCCGCTTGATCTGATTGGCCTTGTTGTTGATGTTCAGCACCGCATATCTCCTGTGTCCTGAAAACCCCTCAGGGCTTCAGGTTTTCTCGCCATCTGTGTAAAAAGTCGGTTATTGACGCCCAGGCGCCGATGGCACAATATAACCTGAAATTTTCCGGATGGGAAACAAAGGGAAAAACATCATTGCAGGCAAAGGAGAAAAGACCATGATGAAGGTTGTTGCATTCAACGGAAGCCCCAATAAACAGGGAAACACCTGGCATGGATTGCGGATGGTGGCCGATGTCCTGGAAGAAGAGGGCATCAGAACCGAGATCATTCATGTGGGTAACAAGGCCATCCGGGGATGCCTTGCCTGTGGCCAATGCGCGAAAAAGAAAAATGAAGAGTGCATTCAGACCGATGATCCGGTGAATGAATGGATTCAGCTCATGAAAGAAGCTGACGGCATCCTCTTGGGATCTCCGGTGCATTTCTCCGCCATTGGCGGAACCATGAAATCCTTCCTTGACCGCGCCTTTTATGTTTCAGGGGTTAATCAGTCCATGCTGCGGCACAAAGTCGGGGCTTCGGTGGCAGCGGTACGCCGCAGCGGCGGACTTCCCACCTTCAATCAGCTTAACAATTTCATCTGCTACTCGGAGATGCTCATGCCTGGCTCCAATTACTGGAACGTGATCCACGGCACCCTGCCGGGCGAGGCGGCGCAGGATGCCGAAGGGGTGCAGATTATGCGTATGCTCGGTAAAAACATGGCCTGGCTCATGAAACTGGTGGCCCATGGAAAGGGGGTTTTCCCCCCGCCGGAGCGGGAAGATAAAATCAAGATGAACTTTATCCGCTAAGCCTTCCAGCAAGCGGTGGTCCCATGGCAACCTGGAAGAAGACAGGTGCGGCCTTCGGGATCCCTATGTTTCTCGATGGGTATACGGGGCGGCCCTGCCAAAGGGGACCGCCCTTTTTTCAGGCGATCTTTTCAAATATTCTTCAATTTTTTTCAACGGTTCCGTTTTTCAGGCGTTTATTTTTTCTAAAAGGCATGTTAGGCTTCTCCATCCTTACAGATTCAGTTTTTTTCTAAAGCTCCCCTCCCCGCATACCAGGCCCGGCCCTGCAAGAGGACAGTGTAAAAATTGTTTTTTTCCCCTTACCACGGATTTTTCCCTTCAACCAACCCCCAACCCCCTGAAACCACATCCCAATCGCCTTAAACCCTTTTTCAGAAGGAAGGCCGAACATGATCCAGACGCCCGCCGTGTCAAAACCCATCCCTGGCAGTCCGGAAAACGTTGTTTCTTCCCATACCTCCCGATCCGTACTTTTGCCCGAACTGCTGGCCATTCAGAAGAAAAACGGAACCATCACAGAAAAGGATGTCCGGGACCTGGCCCAGGGACTGGGCATACATCCTGTGGAAGTGTACAGCGTTGTGCGTTTTTACTCCCTGTTTCACTACGACAAAGGGGCAAAGCACATCATCCGCATCTGCAGGGGCCTTGGCTGCGGCATGAAAGAAAAAAAGAAATGGGCAGAAATCTTTGAAAAAACGCTGGGAATATCCGTAGGACAAACCACGGCCGATGGCGTCTTTGGCTTAGAATACGTATCCTGCCTCGGCCTCTGTGACCACGCACCGGCCTTTATGGTGGATGACACCCTCTACACCGACTGTGCGCCCGAAGAGGTGAGCCACATCCTGCATACACACCGGAGCGCAGGGAAACGACCGGATTTCTGTGCCTGGGAAATCTTTGGACACGCGGCCCGGTCAGGCCCTGTGCTCTTCGCCCCGCACGAAGACTGGAGTGGGCTGAAAAAGGCCTTTCAGCTTGGCAGAAAGGCGGTTGTGGAGGAAGTTCTGCATTCCGGCCTGCGGGGACGCGGAGGAGCCGGATTTTCCACAGGCCTTAAATGGCAGATGGCTCTGGATGCGAAAGCGCCTTTGAAATATGTGATCTGCAATGCGGGTGAAGGGGAACCCGGCACGTTCAAAGATCGGATTCTCCTTACGGAGTATGTCCGGAAAGTCTTTGAAGGCATGCTCATTGCCGGGTTTGCCACGGGCGCCTCCCAGGGGATTCTTTATCTGAGGGGCGAGTACGGCTGCCTGCTTCCGGGTCTTGAATCTTCCCTTTCCAGGCTTCGGGAAGACCAACTGCTGGGTTCCTCGGTTCTGGGGAAAAAAGATTTTCATTTTGACATCCGGGTACATCTGGGATCCGGAGCCTATGTCTGCGGTGAAGAAACCGCACTCATCGAATCCTTGGAGGGAAGACGGGGAGAACCCCGCAATCGTCCGCCCTTTTCCGTGGAGGTGGGGTACCAGGGCGCGCCCACCCTGGTCAACAATGTGGAAACCCTTGCCAGCCTGCCATCCATTCTCGTCCACGGAGCATCCTGGTTCAAGGGACTGGGAACCGCACAATCCTCAGGAACCAAGCTTCTCAGCGTTTCCGGAGACTGCGGCGCCCCTGGGGTGTATGAGGTGGAATACGGCGTTTCCATAGGAGATATCCTGGACATGGTTCAGGCAGACAAGGCCAAGGCTGTTGTGGTGGGAGGCGCTGCGGGCTCCTGCCTGCCCAGGAAAAGTTTTCACCGTGTACTCGGATATGAAGATGCCGCAACCAGCGGCGCTTTCATCATTCTGGGGCAACACCGGAATCTTCTGGATATGGCGGAAAATTTTCTTCAGTTTTTTCAGGAAGAATCCTGCGGTCAGTGCACCCCCTGCCGGGAAGGAATCGGGTTTCTCCTGGAAAGCCTGCGGACCATCCGCCAGAGGGGGCTTGAGGCCAGTCTTCTCGAAAAAATCCTTTCTTTATCCGAAACCATGCGTCTGGCTTCCAAATGCGGACTGGGACAGACGGCATCCAAGGTTTTTTCCGATGTCCTGAATCTCTTTCCCGAGGAATATCAACGGATCACGGTGGAGGTATAAAGCCATGACAAACCAAGCCCTTACCGAAAAAATCTTCCCTCAGTCCACCAACCCCGGTTCCCAGCCCTTTCTCAATGGGGTGAACCCGGAAGGCCAGGTAGCCCTGAACATTGACGGCATCAGCCTGTATGCACCCAGGGGCGTAACCATCCTTGAAGCCGCCCGCAGTATCGGCATTCGCATTCCCACCCTCTGCCACCACCCGGACCTCTGTTTCACAGGCGTCTGCAGAATCTGTCTTGTGGAAGTGGAGGGCCAGCGCACACTCCAGGCATCCTGCGCCTATCCCGTTTTCAGCCCCATCCGTGTGAAAACCTGGTCTCCGGCCATCCGAAGGGCGCGCAGGAATATTCTCAGCCTCATGCTGCGCAACCACCATGGAACATGCTATGCCTGCACCAAAAACACGCGCTGCGAGCTCCAGGCCCTGTGCATGGAATACGGCATCACAGACCATGCCTTTGGCCATCAGGAAAGGCCCCGTTACGAAAAAGACCTCTCCTCCCCCGTATTGGTGCGGGACATGGACAAATGCATCCTGTGCCGCAGGTGCGTGCGAACCTGTATGCATATGCAGGGGGTGGGGGTTCTGGAGGTTTTGGGCCGGGGGGAAGAAAGCAAAATCGGAACCTGTTTTGATCTGCCCATGGCCGCCTCCCTCTGCATTCACTGCGGCCAATGTGTGAACCGTTGTCCCACAGGTGCCCTTCATGAAAAAAGCGACACAGCCGAGGTTTGGAAAGCGCTGGAGACCCCGGAAAAGCACGTGGTGATCCAGACCGCTCCGGCTCCCCGTGTGGCCATCGGAGAAGCCTTTGGCTGCCCTCCCGGTGTCTCTCTTACCCATAAGCTCAATACAGCCCTCAAACACATGGGCTTTAACAAGGTCTTTGACACCAATTTCACCGCAGATCTCACCATCATGGAAGAAGGCACCGAGCTTTTACTCCGGCTCAAAAAAAGATACGCAGACCAGGATACCCGGGTGAAGCTGCCCCAGCTGACCTCCTGTTCTCCGGGATGGATTCAGTACATCGAATCCTTCCATCCTTCCTGCCTTGACTATCTTTCCACAGCCAAAAGTCCCCAGCAGATGTTCGGCGCTCTGATCAAAACCTGGTATGCGGAGAAGATGGGGCTGAATCCCCAGCATATCGTCTCGGTTTCACTCATGCCCTGCACGGCCAAAAAATTTGAGTGCGAACGGCCGGAAATGCGGGCCTCGGGATACAAAGACGTGGACTTTGTCCTGACCACCCGGGAACTTGCGGCCATGATCCGGGAAGGCGGCATGGACTTAACCCTGATGGAAGAAAGTTCTTTTGATGATCCTTTGGGCATAGGCTCCGGAGCCGGACTGATTTTCGGTGCCACAGGCGGGGTGATGGAAGCAGCCATTCGCACGGCCTACGAGATTGTAACCGGGGAAGAAGTGCCCTTTTCCGGGCTTCGCGTGGAGCCTGTGCGGGGGATGCAGGGAATCCGGCGGGCGGAGCTACCCATCCTGAAGGCAAAAAAACCCTGGAAATTCCTCGAAGGCCTCAGCCTCAAGGTCATGGTGGCCCATGGCATCAGCCAGGCAAGGCAGATCCTGGCGATGCTTTCCCGCGGAGAGCTGGAGGATGTGCATTTCATTGAAGTAATGGCCTGTCCGGGCGGATGCCTTGGCGGAGGCGGACAACCCATTCCCACCAGCCCGGAAATCCGGGAAGCCCGGGCGCGGGCCCTGTATCAGGAAGAGGAAAATCTCGCCCTGAGAAAGTCCCACGAAAATCCCGTGGTGCAGGCCATTTACAAAGAATTTCTCACCGATGGTCCCTGCGGCTGCCTCAGCCACAAACTGCTGCACACCACCTATGGAAAACGGGAACCTCAGGCTGAAACCTCAGCCCCTGGAAAGGCATGAAACAAAGGACAAAGCGACTCCAGAACCCAGAGACCTTCTTATGGAGTCAGGACAAGATCCGGGCTCTGGAGATCGCTTTTTCTATCCCCGGATGGAAGCCACAATGTCCCTGGCTTTTTTCCTTGCAGCTTCCACAGCATCAAAGACCAGGGCCACAGCCATGCGTCGGCCCACATGGCTGACGGGTTTTCCGAAAATGCGGATAAACGCATTCTGGGAAAAGGCCGTATCCGGCACTTCCAGCATGGGCAGAGACGCTTTTTCGCTGCTTTTGAATGCCGCACTGGCTCCCGGCCCGTAAAAAACAAAATCCAGGGGCAGCCCCAGAACCGCCCGCACATGCAGGGCAAACTCACTCTGACTCTGGGTGATGAGGGTGACCATGCCCGTGTCATGGGGCCTTGGGCTGACCTCGCTGAAATAGACCTCATCCTTGCTCACGAAAAATTCCACCCCAAAAATTCCCCTGCCTCCCAGACCCTCGGTGATGGTTTTCGCCATGGCCTGGGCTTTTCTGAGGACGGCTTCCGGCATGTCCATGGGCTGCCAGCTGAGAACATAATCCCCGTCTTCCTGAATATGGCCTATGGGTTCGCAGAAGACCGTCTCCTTTTCCGTACGTGCCGTAAGCAGGGTGATTTCATAATCAAAATCCACAAAGGCTTCCACGATCAGCTCGCTGGCATCCCCTCTGGCTTCCTTGGCGTGCTCCCATGCCCGGGCCACATCCGCTTCACAACGGATAACACTCTGGCCGTGGCCTGAAGAACTCATCACAGGCTTGACCACGCAGGGAAGGCCCAGCTCTCCGGCTGCGGCTTTCAGCTCCCCATGGGTTTTCACAAAGCGGTAGGCGCTTGTCTTAAGCCCCAGCTCCTTTTCCGCAAACTCGCGGATGTTTTTGCGGTTCATGGTTTTTCTCACCGCCTCTGCGTTGGGGATCACATGAAATCCCTCTTTTTCAGCATCCTCCAGGGCTTCAATGCTCAGGGCTTCAATTTCCGGAAGAATAAATGCAGGTTTTTCCCGGCGGATCAGATCGAGAAGCGCTTCTTTGTTTTTCATGTCAATAACATGGGAGCGATTGGCCACAAGATGGGCCGGGGCATGGGGATAGGAATCCACAGCCACGGTTTCAAGGCCAAGGCGCGCTGCCTCAATCACCACTTCCTTGCCCAGCTCGCCACTGCCAAGGAGCATGATTTTCATGCTCCTGCTTTTCAATGGGGGTGTGAATAGCATGATTTCCTCTGTGTTGAGATGAAAGATGAAAATGCAGGGGGTTTCATGGTCCGCTCCCTCTCCTGATTCTGGATAAAAAATCAGAACAAGGACGCATGATCCCAGGGTCCCAGCCGCCTGGGGCTGGATCTGTTTATACATGGGCCCTGGCTCTTTTGCCACAAGGATGGATTCAGGCTGAAAACACACTTCATGAGGATGGAAAGGAACAAGCCGGAAAAAAAGGGGGGTGTCCTCCGGAAAAGTATTCCCGGAGGACGGGGGAGGAGGATCTAATGTTGCCCAACAGGCAGGACGGCTTTGCCGTATTGTTCATTAAGAACTTCTGCCATGGCGAGATAAATGGCGCTTAAGCCACAGATAATACCTTCAAAACCGGCAATTCTGCCGATCAGCTCGGAACCAGTCCAATCCTTGATGGCCAGCAAGAAGAAAAGCAGGGTCAGGCTGCCAAAGACAAACTGAAGCCCCTTGTTCGATTTGAGCGTTCCGAAAAACATGAAAAGCGTGAATACTCCCCAGAGAAAAAGATACCATCCCATAAAAATCGGCGGGGTTGGCTCCGCCCATCCCATGGTGGGCATGAGGATCAGGGCCACAAGGGTCAGCCAGAAATGTCCATAGGAGATAAAAGCCGTAACACCAAAGGTGTTGCCTTTTCTGAACTCCAGAATCCCGGCGATGATCTGTGCAAGACCGCCGTAAAAAAGCCCCATGGCAAGAATCATGGAACTGATGGGGAAAAAACCCGCATTATGGATGTTGAGTAAAACGGTGGTCATGCCAAAGCCCATAAGCCCCAATGGGCCAGGATTCGCCAAGGTATCACTCTTCATGAATCAAACGCTCCTTCCTGCAAAAAAGATCTGTTTTTTTATCCTTTCGGGTAAGGCCTTCCCCACCCGATGCGCCAACCCCTGCGAACTCTTTTCAGATCTCCCGGATCCGTTCCGGGTCTCCGTTGTTTCTTGCCAGGCCAGCGGAAATGGCAAGTCTGTAATGGGGGATAGCAAAGGGAGTGCCAGTCTCCTTTTTCAAAAAGAAAAAAGGTCTTGCTTCTTTTTTTATAAAAAAACGTCCAAAGCCTTTGTCCATGGGCGTTCAAAAGGAAAAGGGAAAAAGGAGAGATCCTGGGGGGAAAACAATTAAAATCTTGAATTCATAGAAGAATGAAAACTACTCCTGCTGGAGAAATCTTTTCTCAGGCTTAAGAAAACAAAGCTTTGGCGCGCAAAAAAATCCATCCGGAATGAGCCATAAATGTCACAGAATTAAAAAATATTTAAGATAAACACCTAAAAATAAAGCCATATACCACAATGTGCCACCTATGTCTCATCCTGAGCCTTTTCCAACCCATACCTTTCCATTTTCCGAAACAGGGTACGCCGGGAAATCCCCAGGGCCTGGGCCGTATGAATCCGATGCCAGCGGTTCTTCTCAAGGGTTTTCACAAGAAGATTTTTCTCAAAACGCTCCAGGGCCTCATTCAGGGAAAGTCCATCGGAGATGGGTTCTTTTTCCGCAGATCCAACTTTTCGACCCCTGCCCGTAAAATCGACCTGCTTGAGGGTCACATAACGGCGAAGGACGTTTTGCAGCTCCCGGACATTTCCCGGCCAGTTGTAATTGTAAAGGGCCTCGATATCCCTTCCGGGTAGGGCGTCAATGTTCAGGGTGGATCCCAGGGTACTCAGAAAGTGATCCACAAGCAGGGCCAGGTCTTCTTTTCTTTCACGCAGGGGAGGAATGGTCACGGGAAGCACATAGATTCTGTAAAAAAAATCTTCCCTGAACCTGCCGATATGCACTTCTTCATACAGATTGCGGTTGGTGGCGGCGACAATTCTGAAATCCGAGTGCTTCACCTCAGTGCTGCCCACCTGTGAATAACCGCCCCCATCAATGGCCCGGAGGAGCTTCACCTGCATCCCGAGGGAAAGTTCCCCCACTTCATCGAGAAAAAGGGTGCCTCCGTCTGCTTTGTCGAGAAAACCTTTTTTCTCCGTATGCGCGCCTGTAAAAGCGCCTCGGGTATGGCCGAAAAATTCTGTTTCGATGAGCGTTTCAGGAATGGCCCCACAATTGACAGCAACAAACTGCCTGTCTTTACGCTCACTGATGTCATGGATGGCCCTGGCCACCAACTCCTTGCCCACACCAGACTCTCCCACAATGATCACGTTGTCCGATGAGTCCGCTGCTTTGAGAATAAGATCGTACACCTCCTGCATTTTCCGGCTTTTACCGATGATGTCGCAGAATCTGAAACGTTCCTTCATGGAGGATCGTAAAAGGTTGTTCTGCTGTTGCAGGGCTTCTGACTCCTTTCTCATCTGGATTTCCCAGAGCTTCTGCTGGGTGATGTCCTGAATCGTGGTAACCGCTCCGCTCATCCTGCCTTTGCTGTCAAAGACCGGAGCGGCAAGAAAATAAATGTATCGGGCTTTACCATTAATATTCTCAAAAAAATCAGTAGCTTCCCATGCGTGGGGGACAATTTCAGATTTTGCCGGATTCTTCCCTTCATAGATCTCGAGAAACTTCTCATAATCCTGCTCAATGATGAGGTCGGCCAGAACGGGCCGCTTGTACTCATAGAAAACTTTCCACTGAAAATCCGTTCCGATCATCTCGCGGGCAGGAATCCCGAATAACAATTCGCAGGCCTTATTCCACACCACAACCCTATGATCCAGGCCAATGGCAAACTGCGCAATGGGCGTACACTCCAGCAGGTTCAGCATGTAATTCCCATCCTTTCCTGAAAAATCCCCAGACCCTGACCAGGCAGGCCCACTGAGCACAGGGCCTGGCCCCCTGTAAAAGGCCTCACTCCTATTCTTTACCATGTGCTGAAACAAAAACCAGACCCAGGCCGCTCCTGTCCTCTGATTTCACCGTTTTGCAAGCCGGGTCATTTTTTTCACGGCATCCCAATTTTTTCTGCCCCCATCCCGATCCAGGCTTTTTCCATGGGCCAGACCCAGGGCCTCCAATCATGTCCATTTACTGAGCATACCCTATCACAGAATGTACACACACAGAATTTATCAAGGGACAATCCGCCCCCTGCCCGCAATCCGCTTCACCCATGAATCCCTTTGATTTTAAACCGTTAAGTCATGCCCACCCCCCCTTCTCCCCCATCTTTTTCATTCTCTGGCACACATCCTGCTGAAGGCCCTGTTCCGGTTCCCCGTGAACAGGGAGACCCCTTTATTTTTACCCATCCTTCCGCAACATTCGGGCCTTACAATTTTTTAAAGGCCCCGCCATAAAGGAGAAAAAAAACCCATGCAGAGACTACTGGATTCCCGCCTTCCCCTGCTTGCCTGTCTGCCCCAGAAAGTTTTCAATCTCAGCTACATGGAAAGCCTGCACAGGGCAGGGGCCCTTCCGGTTCTGGATGCGGAGTTCATGGACACAGAAACTCTTCTGGAGGCAGGCAGGACGCTGGATGAAAAAAACATCCTCTTTGCCATCCGGGTTCCCCTTTCCCGAAAAGACCTTTTGGAGAAGCTTAAAAAAAATCCCCCCCGGTATCTGGAAGCCCTTATTTTTTCCTATGATTTTGAGGATGCCTTAAAGAATCTGGATCTGAAAGCCTGGCCCGTCAAACGTCTTCTGGAGATCAAACACACAGGCCACGGCCCGGAGCTTTCCCGCATGGGTGTTCATGGGCTGGTCTTGAAGGGCCTTGAGGCCGGAGGCTCCGTTTCCCGGCACACGGCCCTCATTCTCATGCAGGAGTATCTTGAGGCAAGTAATCTTCCCCTTTTTATCCACGGAGGGGTGGGCATGCACACGGCAGCGGGTTTTTTCAGTGCAGGAGCCAGCGGCCTTGTGCTGGATGCCCAGCTCTGGCTCTGCCGGGAATCTCCCCTTGGGGAGAATTTCCGCAAACTTCTCCATGGCATGGAGGATCTCGACACCCTGCTGCTGGAAGGCCCGGAAGGTTCCCGCTACCGCTTTTTTGCAAGGCTCGGCACCCGTGTGGCCCAGGATCTGAAAAAGCTGGAGCCCCGCTTTGTGCTGGGTGCGGATCAGAAAAGCGAAGAAGCCCGCATCCTTTCTGAAACCCTGAAGGAAAAAATGGCCGATCTTTCCGATGGGTCTGCGGAAAGCGTGCAGAGTCTTTTTTATCTGGGGCAGGATGCCGTGTTTGCAAGGCATTTTCTTCGCAGGGGCGACGGTGTGGAAGCCATGATCCACGGGCTTTTTGAGGAAGTGAGAAAAAGCCTTGCCGTTTTAGAAACGGCCGACCCCTTACGGGCCGGGAGTCCCCTTGCGATGGAGCACGGGGTGAGGTACCCCATCATGCAGGGCCCCATGGCCAACATCAGCGACAATGCGGACTTTGCCGAGAAGGTGGCAGAGGCCGGAGGCCTCCCCTTTTTTGCCATGGGCAGCCTGCCTGTTCCACTGGCGGAAACCATGCTGGAGAAAGCTTCGGAAAAGGGCATTCCCTGCGGTGCGGGGCTCATCGGCATTGAGGCCTTCAACCGCCGCCTTGCGGAACACATGGACCTTACCCGCAAATTCAACATTCCCTTTGCCCTTATCGCAGGGGGAAGCCCCGCCCAGGTGCGGGAGCTGGAAGCCTCCGGTATCCGCACCTACCTGCATACCCCCGCCACCCGCATGCTGGAAAACGCCCTTGTCGGCGGGGTGTCCCGTTTCATTCTGGAAGGTACGGAGTGCGGCGGCCATGTGGGCTCCCTCTCAAGCCTTGTGCTCTGGGAAATGGGCACGGAGCTTTTGTCTCAGCTGGAGGATGCTGCATTACAGGAAAAAACCCTTGTGTATGCAGGGGGCATTTCCACGGAAGCGGCCTCCCATTTCATCTCCGGCATGGCGGCAGGTCTTTCCCAAAGGGGCCTTAAGATCGGCATTCAGGTGGGCACGGCCTATCTTTTCACCCGTGAGATTGTGGAAACGGGCGCTCTCCATGCCCGGTATCAGAAGGAAGTGCTGCACCAGAAGGAAACCCAGGTGATTGGCCGCACCGTAGGCCTTCCCTCCCGCACGCTGGCCAGCCCCTTTTCCCTCAGAATGCGGGAGCTGGAGCACAGCCGCATGGAAAAGGGCGATCCCCTTTCTGAGCGGAAAGATGCCTTTGAAAAGGACAACATGGGCTCCCTTCTCATTGCGGCCAAGGGAATGGTGCCGGATTTTTCCGGAAAAAGTCTCGAATGCGAGATGCTTAAAGAAGAGGACATCTTTGAAAAGGGCAACTTCTGCGTGGGCGATTCCCTGGTCTTCTTCCAAGATACCTGCACCATAAAATCCATTCACGCTCATCTTTTTGAGAACAAGACGGCCCTGCGGCGGCATCTCGACAGTCTGGAACGGCTCACCCGGCCCGATGGGGAAATTTATGATGAAATCGCCGTGGTGGGCATGGGCTGTGTGCTGCCGGATGCTCCTTCGCCAGAGGCTTTCTGGGAGAATATCTTACACCGCCATGTTTCCATCCGGAAGATGGAGGAAAGCCGCCTGCCGTCCCTCTATGTGAGTGAGGATAAAGGTGCGGAAGATAAAAGCTACACCTCGGTTGCTGCTGATGTTCGGGGTTTTACCTTTGATCCGGTCACATACGGGCTGGATGCCAAAACCGGAGCCCGCCTTTCCCGCAGTCAGCAGCTGGTTCTGGAAGCCGCGTATCAGGCAGCCAACTCCGGTGGATTTTCTGTGCAAAACAGTAAGGGGAGTAAAACCCTTCCTTTAGAAACGCCTGTGATTCTTGCTTCCTGCCTTGGCAATGAACTCACCCATGATCTGCACATGAAATACTGGACTCCGGAAATCCTTTCTGTCCTGAAAGACCTGCAGGAGTTTGAAGCCCTTGAAGAAGGGGAAAAGGCCGCTCTGGTGAAAGAGATCAGAGAAAGCCTTGCGGGAAAATTCCGCAATGAGCCGCCGGATACGGCTGTCCTCAACATCGAGGCCAGCCGGGTAGCCGCCTGCCTGGGAGTGGAAGGCCCCAACTATCTCATCGACGCGGCCTGTGCCACCAGCTTTGCGGCTTTAGACTGCGCCATGCAGGAGCTTCTTTCCGGCAGGGCCCAGGCGGCCATCGTGGGAGGCATCAATACCAATCTTGCTCCGGAAACCTTTGTGGGCTTTTCCAAGATGGGCGCTTTGTCCGCCCAAGGTTCCTGGCCCTTTGACGGCCGGGCCGACGGCTTTGTGCTGGGCGAAGGGGCTGTGGTTTTTATCCTGAAGCGCATGCGGGATGCTATGGCCGAAGGGGATAAAATCTTTGGCGTGATCCGGGGTATGGGGGCCAGCTCCGATGGCAAGGGCAAGGCCATTGCCGCTCCCAATGTGAAGGGGCAGATACTGGCCATGGGCCGGGCCTTTGAAAACATGAAACGGCCCGCTTCGCCCGAGGCCGTCACCTTTCTGGAAGCCCACGGCACCTCCACCCGCATGGGCGATGCGGCAGAACTTGAAAGCGTGAAGGGTTTTTATGGCAAAAACCCAAGCCTTGGGGTGAGTTCCGCCAAAAGTCAGGTGGGCCATCTTCTGGGAGGGGCCGGAGCCGCAGGACTTTTAAAGGCTCTTCTGGCTCTGAACCACCGTATCCTTCCGCCCAACGGGGATTTTGAGGAACTGGGGCCGGTGCACGATCTTTCGGGAACGGGCATCTTTGTGGTGAAGGAGGCCTCTCCCTGGCCTTCAGAAAAAGATCAGCCGCTACTGGCTGCGGTCAGCGCCTATGGCTTCGGAGGCATCAACTACCACTGCGTGCTGGAAGCCCCCACCCCAGATTACAGGCCCCTTAAGCGGGAGGTGTTTCCCGACCTTTCCTTTGATCCCAATGATCAGCGCATCGTGGTGGCGGGCATGGGGCTGGTGCTGCCCGGAACCGGGGATGAAAAAAGCTTCATGGAAACCATGGCTTCGGGAAAAAGCCTTCTCACGGAAAAAGCCCATCTGGGCTTTGATGCAAAAACCTATGCGGAAGAAGACAGGGAATACCGCATTCCCTTTCTCAAAGCCGGTCTGTGCAGGGATTTCACCTTTGATGCCATGCGCTTTCGCATTCCGCCCAAAAGCCTTGCCTTCATTGACAGAGGCCAGCTTCTGGCCCTTACGGCGGCGGATCGGGCCATCCGTGGGGCGGGTCTGGAAGAGGCGCTGAAAACTCCTGCCAACCGGGTCGGGGTGATGCTGGGTGCCATATCCAGTACCCGGCATGTGGAAAACATTCTCCGCATCCGCCTTGATTTTGTGGCGGCCTGCATGGAAAAAACCAAGGGCCTTTCTCCGGAAAAAAGCGCAAAGCTGGCGGAAGCCCTGACCGCTGTCTTCCGCAAACGGCTGCCGCCCAATACGGAAGACACCACACCGGGCCTGCTCACCAATATCGTGTCCGGCAGGGTGGCCAATGTGCTGAACTGCAACGGCCCCAATTTCACCGTGGATGCGGCCTGTGCCTCTTCGGGCTTTGCCCTGCGGGCAGCCATGATGCACCTTGTGTCCGGCCGCTGCGATTATGTGATCAGCGGTGGGGTGGATTCGGCCTTTTATCCTGCGGCCCTCCTCGTTTTCAAGCGTCTGGGCCTGCTTTCAAAGGACGGCACCCGCTTCTGGGACAAGGGCAAGTCTCAAGGGGTGAACCTCTCGGAAGGGGCTGCGGTGCAGGTGCTCACCACCTATGGGAAAGCAAAGGAAAAGGGGCTTCCCATTTTAGGAGAAATCCGCAGCATTGCCATGGCCTCCAGAGCGGGAGAAAGTGTTTTCGCCCTTTCAGAAAATCTGCTGGCAAGGGAAATGCGGGCAGCCTACCGGGAAGCGGGCATGCTGCCTTCGGACCTGCACCACCTCGATCCCTTCGGCTTTGGCCACAGAATTCCGGACAGCATGGAAAAACGGGCCGTGCACATGGGCCTTGACGGTGCCTCCGGCATTTCCTTTGGCAACATCAAGCCGGAATACGGGTATTACAAAGGAGCCAATCCCGCCATTATCCTTTCCCGGCTCCTTCTCATGCAAAAAAACAGAAAAAGACTGCCCCACCACAGCTTTGATCCGGAAACCACCCTCATGGAAGCGGGCGGTCCTCTGGTGAGCCCGGATGCGGCCGAAGATCTTGGCCAGATGCGAAGACCGGCCCTTGCCACCAACCTCCATGGCTTTGGGGGCAACCATGGGCATATGGTGGTTTCTGCCCTGCCGCCCTTCCTCCGGAAAGAAGAGGCCGGAAAAGAAGAAAGGCGGACCGATTCCCTGCAGCCCTCTCTGGTCCTGCCAGCCACCCTTAGCGGGATGTCCGTGCTCCTTTCCGGTCAGGGAGCCCAGAAGGTGGGCATGATGAGGGAGCTCTACGGAGCCTATCCTGAAATCCGCAGCCTCGGGGATGGGGCGGAAAGGCTCTTTCAGGCAAAACGGGGAAAAAGTCTCTTACGCCTGATGTTTGAAGGAAAGGGCGGGGATCTCAACCACACGGAAAACACCCAGCCTGCGGTATTTCTGGCCTCTGCCGCCATCCACAGCCTGCTTGTGAAAAAGGGCCTGAAACCCGATGCCTGGCTGGGCCACAGCCTTGGGGAATATACGGCCCTCTTTGCCTCCGGCGCTTTAGATTTTGATGCGGCCTTTTCTCTGGTGCTCGCCCGCTCTTCTCTGATGCAGCGGGCCGCAGGAGATTTTCCCGGCAGCATCATGGCCGTCTTCAAAGGGCCGCAGGAGGTGGCGGATCTGATTGCGGCCTTCAATGCCGAAGGGGTGTACATCGCCAACAAGAACGCCCCCGGCCAGACCGTGGTTTCCGGCGAAAAAACGGCCATGCTGCGCTTTGGGGAGTTTCTTACCCAGAAAAGTGTGCTTTTCCGCAAACTGAACCTTTCCGGAGCCTTTCACACGCCGCTCTTTGCCGATGCCGCCAAAGGCATGGCCAAGGCCCTCGCTCCCCTGCGTTTTCAAACTAAAGCCTTGCCCCGCATCATCTCCAACGTCACGGCAAAACCCTATCCCGAAGATGAGAACGCGGTGAAAGAACTCCTTACCCGGCAGATGGTTTCTCCCGTGGAGTTCATGGAAGGGGTGCGTCACCTCTATGATCAGGGCTGCCGCTCCTTCCTTGAGGTGGGGCCGGGCAATCTTCTGGCCCGTCTGGTGGACAGCCACCGCCTGGAAGGGCTGGATCTGCGCTCTGCCATTGACCCCAAAAAGGGTGAAACCGCCAGCATGGAGGCCCTGCTCGTAAGTCTTGGCAGTAAAAATTCCCTCTCTGAAAAAAGAGAGACACCGCCACAGCCCAAGAACCATACCACCGGAAATCAGACCCAAGTCAGGGGAAATGCCGCCATGAAAAAGGATCAAACCCAAGGGTTTGCCGCGTTTTTAGAGGCCAACCGCAGCCGCATGGAAGCTGCCCTTTTGGAGGAATATGAGAAAGAGCAGGAAGGCCTTCGCCTGAAAGCCTATGAAAATTTTGGTTTCTACACGGGTGCCGTTTCCATTGCAGGGGTTTCCGTGGGTCTTCCCGGAAGCGGCAGGGCCGTTTTTTCCGATGATCATTTTGAGAGCCTCATA
>Ga0265295_1001245_pt1 | contig 45841 bp, 38 predicted proteins | sample Munlansysbiofilm_FD_192503 | JGI IMG/M metagenome (GOLD analysis project Ga0265295, IMG submission 192503) | Leachate microbial communities from a municipal landfill in Southern Ontario, Canada - Methane capture system biofilm | ecosystem: Engineered > Solid waste > Landfill > Unclassified ...
TTGAAGAGGCGATGGTAGGGCAGCAGCTCGGTCAGTCCGCGATAGCATGCGAAAGCTCCGCCCCAGTCGCGGTTTTCCTCGCCAAAGGCGATCATGGTCGGGTCGATCTGGAAGCGGTGCACCATGGCTTCAAAGACGGCGTCATTAAAGTTATACTGGCGCATGGCCGGCACGGCTTTGCCGTCGGCTCCGGCAAAGCGTACTTTTTTAGCGATGCGTTGGAACTGCTCGTTTTCCTCCAGCGGCTGCAAGAACTCCGGCTGGCGATCATCGAAGCTTTCGATTTTCTGGTTGGAGAAAGTCACGGTCTCGATGAATTTTGACTGCATGCTTTCGTACGGCGAGATTTCCGGGTCTATGGCGAGCTTGAACATTTCAAAGACCAGCTCGCCCACTTCTTCCTGAATGCCGTCCAGTTCGCTGGCGCTGGCGATTTTGCCCTTGAGCAGTTTTTCGCGGTATGCGGGCAGGGCGTCGGCCTCGGTCCAGCGTTCCAGTTCTTCTTTGCTGCGATAGCTTGAGGCGTCTGAGGGCGAGTGTCCGCTCAGTCTGTAGGTCACCAGATCCAGCAGAGCCGGTCCCTTGCCGGCCAGCAGTATTTCTTTTTTACGTTTCACGGCGTCGATAACGGCCAGCGGGTCATAGCCGTTGACGCGTTCGGCGTGCATTTGTTCCGGGTTGACTCCGGCTCCGATGCGCGCGAGCAGCTCGAATCCCATGGTTTCGCCGCTGGTCTGTCCGCCCATGCCATATTGGTTGTTGAAGCAGTTGAACAGCAGCGGCAGTCCGCCGCCCAGCTCCTGGTCCCAGAGGCTGCGATATTGTTCCATGGCGGCAAACATCATGCCTTCCCAGACCGGGCCGCAGGCGAAGGAGGCGTCGCCGATGTTGCAGACCACGATGCCGGGTCGGCGGTTGACGCGCTTGAACAGGGCCGCGCCGGGGCTAATGGAGCCGGAGCCGCCGACGATGGCGTTGTTCGGGTAGATGCCGAAAGGCGTGAAGAAGCAGTGCATGGAGCCGCCCCAGCCCTTGTTGAAGCCGGTGACCCTAGCGAAAATCTCGGCATAGGCGCCATAGATAAGAAAATGCCTGGCCAGCTCCCTGACATCCTTGCACTTGCAGCTTTCCACCACTTTCAGGGTGGCTCCGCCGAAGAACTCGCGCATGGTTTTGTCCAGGCTGTCCTCGTCCAGCTTGCGTATGGCTGAGAGTCCCTTGGCGAGTATCTCGCTGTGGCTGCGATGCGAGCCGAAGGTGTGGTCGTTGACGTCCAGGCTGAAGGCCTGGCCGACGGCGGCGGCCTCTTGTCCCATGGACAGATGCGCCGGCCCGGCGTGGTTATATTTGACCTCGCGGTACTCGCCCTTCAGCTTTAGCTCGTTGATGACCGTCTCGAAGGTGCGCAGGAGCTGCATGTCGTGATAAATAGTGACCAGCTCCTGCTTGCTGTAAAGCTTTTTTTCCTGCGCCAGGCTCAAGTTGTACTGGCAGACCGGAATAGGGCTGAATTCAATGTGGCCAGGCTGAAAAAGCTGCTCAGGGTAGATTTCTAGGCATTTGGGCATGATGATTCCTCGGGGTTAGGATGGGGGGTGTTTTGGGTGAATCGGACGGGGTATTGGATCGGACGAATCGGACGAATCGGACGGGTTTATTGGATCGGACGGATCGGACGCATCGGACGAATCGGACGAATCGAATCGGACGGATCGGACGAATCGGACGAATCGGTAATGTTCTTTTGTGTTCCTTGGTGTTTTTTTGTGTGCTCCCTTTTTATCTGCACACGGTTTCTTTCAAGGCTTCCGAGAGTGTCGGGTGCGGGAAGACGGTCTGCCTGATTTCCTCCGGTCTCATTTCCATTTCTATCATTTGCACTGCTGTGGCGATAAACTCGCCACAGCAACCGCCTATGGCGTGCAGCCCGAGCAGCTGTCCATTCTCCTCTGAAAACAGGGCCTTCACGGTGCCGCTCTTGCCTTCGTAGTCCACTAGGAATCTGCCTGCTATCGCCATAGGCATAACCACTTTGCGATAGGCGATTTTTTGTTTTTTCAGCTCCTCTTCACTGGCTCCGACATGAGCCACTTCCGGGCTGGTATAGATAACCGAGGGTATGGCATTATAGCGCATACGGTCTTTTTTGCCGAACATATTATTCACCGCCACCTGTCCTTCGCGGGTGGCGGCATGCGCCAGCAGCAGGCGTCCGGTGACATCGCCGCAGGCCCAGACCCCCGGCACATTGGTCTTGCCATACTCGTCGGTTTTGATGCCGCGGCGGTCGTAGACCAGACCCAGCTCTTCCAGTCCCAGGCCCCAGGTCACCGGGCTGCGTCCGGTGGCATTAAGGATATAATCGGCCTCCAGCTTTTCCTCCTGCCCGTCTGCGGTCTTATATACAAGCGCATTGCCTTGTATGCTTTGCACCTGGCATGAGAGCTTGAAGACTATGCCCAGCCTTTTGAGTTCGGCCATTAGGCGTTTGCCTATCTCCTCATCGACAAAGGGAGCGATCTTAGGCAGCATCTCCAGCACGCTGACCTTGCAGCCTGCGCTGGCAAAGAAGCAGGCGAATTCCAGGCCTATGACTCCGCCGCCTATGATAAGCAGCTGCTTGGGCAGCTCCTGCAGTTCGAGAATGCCGGTAGAGTCCAGCACTGCCGGGTTGTCTTTCAGGCCCGGTATGGGCGGCTGCGCCGGCACCGAGCCGGTGGCGATGAGGATATTGTCGCCGGCGTATTCCTTGCCGGCGCAGGAGACCAGGCCCGGCTTCAGAATGCGCGCCTCGCCCTTGACCAGCTCGACCCCGGCGCCTTTGAGCATGCTGCCCACGCCGCGGATAAGCATGGAGACCACCTTCTGCTTGCGGCTTTGCACCGCTGCCAGGTCCAGTGTCGGGCTGCCTTCACTGCGCACGCCGAATGCGGCGGCCTGCCGGCAGTCATCGAGCGCCTTGGCGGAGCGCAGCAGGGTCTTGGTCGGGATGCAGCCCACGTTCAAGCAGACCCCGCCTAGCTCGTCCTTCTCGAAGAGCAGCACTTTTTTGCCCATTCCTGCGGCGTATGCCGCCGCCTCGTAGCCGCCGGGACCGGCTCCTATCACTAGCAAATCATAACGCATCTTATCTATCCTTTTCGCGCTTTATTTCTTCGGCTAGCGCAATTTTTGTGCTTGTGTTAAAAATGCTCGCTAATCCCTTATTAACCCGCGATGCATACCAGTTCGAAATTCTCGATAATGGCTTTCAGGGTTTGCAGGAATCTGGCGCCGGGAGCGCCGTCTATCACCATGTGGTTCATGGTCAGAGAGAGTTGGATAAAATCACGGTGTTCGATTTCGCCGTTTTTGCCCCGCACTGCTCTGAGCAGGGTTTTGCCCACGCCCAGGATAGCCAGTTCCGGCGCATTGATCACCGGCGTAAAGCTAGTGATGCCGAAGGCGCCCAGGTTGGAGACCGTGAAGGTCGCTCCAGCCAGCAGGTCGGGGTTAAGCTTGCCCTCGTTGGCCTGTTTGGCCATGTTTTTGACCGTGTTGCTCATCTGGCCAAGGCTGAGCAAGGAGGCGTTGTGCAGCACCGGCACCATCAGACCGCGAGGAGTGTCGCAGGCAAAACCGATATTGATGGCGGAATGCAGCCGGATAACATTGTCGGAAAAGTGGCCGTTCATCTCGGGATGCTTCTGCAAGGCCTTGATAACCGCGTACATCACCATGTCGCCTATATTGATATTGGCCAAAGACAAAGGCTCGCGACTGGCCTTGATGCGCTCGCGCAAAGACAGCATACCAGTGACATCGGCCTCCGCACAAAGCGTATATTGCGCCATGCTCGACAAGGACTCATGCAGACGCCCCGCGATGATCTTGCGAATGTGGCTGAGCGGCTGCTCGATAACCTGGCCAGGAGCAGGAGCGCTCGCCGGCACCGCCGTCTCCGGCATCGCAGCCGTCTGCGCCTGGCTGCCCATGTCGCCGCTGAGTATCATGCCGCCCAGCCCGCTGCCCGCGGCAGGCAGTGCCTGACCGGCAGCGGCCAGGGAGGCGGCCACCGGACTGAGACGCGGAGACTGCTCCCAGGCGCTGCGTACATCCTGCTCGATAATGCGACCCTGAGCGCCGCTGCCGCTTAGCGGCGGCAGTGCCGACAGTGTAAGACCCTGTTCCTCGAGAAATTTGCGGGCACGGGGACTGAGCGGCGCGCTGCCTACCGCCGCGGGGGCTGGCGGCGGCTCAACCGCTTTCGGTGTAGCTTGCACAGTCGGCTCTGCCTGCTCTGCGGCGGCTGGCGTAGCACCTGCCGGAGCCAGGTCGGCATAGTCTTCTCCTGCTGCGCCAACCGCACAGATATTGCTGAGCACCGGCACCAGGTCGCCTTCCTGAGCAAATAATGCCAGCACCGTGCCTTCGGCAGTGCTTTCTACCTCGATGGCCGACTTGTCGGTCTCGATGTCAGCGATGACCTGACCGATAGCGACTTGCTCGCCGACCTGGATGCGCCATTTGCTGAGCAGGCATTCCTCGACTGTGTTGCCCGCCTTGGGCATGACTATGGCAGTTGACATAAAAACTCCTGTTGACTGGAATTGGGGTGAATCGGACGTATCATTTTATCGGACGTATCGGACGTATCGGACGTATCGATTGGGTGTAAAAGCAGCCTTGGTGTATCTTCGTGGCCTCCCCGGTCAGGCTACTATGATCCGCACGCCGAGTTCCACGAAACGCTCACGGAACTCCTCGGGCATGGCGTCGCAGACAACCAGGTCCAGGTCTTGCAAGGCGCCGCTGTTGACAAAAGAGGGCAGGCCGAACTTGCTGTGGTCGGCCAGCAGGATGACTTGTCTCGAGCGGCTCATGATCTGTTTTTTGGTGAAGGCCTCGTTGGCGTCGGTGGTACTCATGCCATCTTTCAGGGTCAGTCCTATGCTGCCCATAAAAGCCTTGTCCACGCTGATGCTTTGCAGCACCGGCGCGCTCAGCGGGCCTACCAGGGTACGGCTCAGCGCGCGCAGCTCCCCGCCGCATAGTATCAGCCTGTGGCGGCTTTCCATAAGCAGGTATGCGGCCATCAGCGAGTTGGTCACGATGGTCAGCCGCCCTGGTTTTGCCTCCAGCAGTCTAGCCAGCTGCAAGACGGTGCTGCCGCCGTCCAGGAAGATACTGTCATTGGGCTGTATGAGTTCCAGGGCGGCGGCGGCGATGCGCTGTTTTTCCGCCCCCAGCTTGCCCTCCTTGTCCGAAAAGAGCATCTCGGCCTGGGTCAGGCCACGCAGAGTGGCGCCGCCGTGCACGCGTTCGAGCAGACCGCGCTCATGCAGGCTCTGCAGATCTCGGCGCACAGTGGCCTCGGAGACCTCCAGCCTGGCGCTGAGCGCGGCCACGCTCAAGGCGTCAGACTGGCGCAGCAGCTCCAGGATGAACTGTTCGCGCTCTGCGGTTAAAAGCTTGTGTGTGGGCAGACTCATATAAGCTGCAAGAATTTGACGAGATTTGTTTGCTTTTGCTTGAATATAAGCCGCAAACAAACATTTTCAAGCTTTTTTGTCAGACTTTGGACAAATTTTTCTGCCTGCTTCTTGTGCCTCATTTATTTGTTTGCCAATTTATCGGCATTATGTTACAGTAATGGTTTTACATCAGCCCCATGAAGGAACAGTCATGTCCGCCAAGAACTCCAGGCTTTGGGCCTTGTTCAGGATTTTTTTCAATCTTTCCGCGGTCACTTTAGGCGGCGGTCTTGCCATGCTTCCCCTTTTACGCCGCGAGTTTGTGCAGCGCCGCGGCTGGCTCAGCGATTCCGACATGGTTGACACGGTTGCCCTTATGCAGGCCATGCCTGGCATTATCGCCATGAACATGGGGGTTTTGCTTGGTTACCGCGTAGCCGGTGTTGCCGGCGCGGTGGCGGCGGTGGTAGGCGGCTTCATGCCGCCATTTTTAGCCATTGTGCTTTTGGCCACTTTAATCATGTCCTTGCAGAACAACGACTTGCTTAACCAGGCTTTTCTCGGTGTGCGCGCCGGGGTCTGCGCGCTTATTCTAATGGCGGTCATCGAGCTGGGGCGCCAGATACTTAAAGGGCGCTTCGAGTGGCTGCTGGCCTCCCTCTGCTTTATCGCCATCGTCTTCTTTCAGGTCAACGCCATTTGGCTGGTGTTGCTGGGCATACTCTCCGGACTGGGCTACTACGCCTGGCAAGTGGCCAGGCTGGGGCGCCTGGGGGAGGCCGGCAAATGAATATCCTGCAGCTTTATCTGCTCTTTGCCAAAATAGGCTTTTTCACCTTCGGCGGCGGCTTCGCCATGATCCCTTTTTTTTATCATGAGCTGGTGCAGAACCATCACCTGCTCAGCGCCGAGGAGTTTGCCAATATGGTGGCTTTGGCGCAGGTGACCCCCGGCCCCATAGGCCTGAACGCAGCCACCTATATAGGCTTTCAACGGGCTGGAATCTGGGGGGCGCTGGCCGGCACGCTGGGGGTCACCACCCCTTCGCTGACCTTTGGGCTGGGCGTGGCGGTCTTCATGGCCGCCTTCAAGGAAAACAAGCTGGTCAAGGCGGCTCTGCAAGGCATCAGGCCGGCAACCCTGGGACTGATCGCCTCCGCCGTTATTTTCTTTGCCGACACCTCGCTGTTTACGGCGCCGCTGCGCCAGCTCTGGAGCAGGGGCGGCGAGTCTTTCGGCCTGAATTGGCGGGCCTCGCTTATCTTTGCCGTGGTGGTCTTTGCCGAATGGCGCTGGAAATGCAATATGGTCTGGCTGCTCTTCGCCTCGGCCCTCATGGCCTGTCTGCTATACCTGATCCCTTTGTAAACTACAAAGGGGGAGGACACTAAGACACACGAAGGGACACTAAGGCACACTAAGACACACGAAGGGACACTAAGACACACTAAGGGCTTATGCGGCATTAGGCCGGTCTGGAGACAATTTATGAGCATGGCAAAAAACATCAGCGGCGCGATTGCCGACGGCAAGCGTTTCTTTCTGGATGAACTCTGGTCCAGCGACCTGCACACCCTGCCGGCGCTGCGCCGCTTCCTCTTCTCGCTCTGCCGCATCGGCATGATCGTGGGCCGGGATTTCCAGCGCAACAAATGCAGCCTGCAAGCCTCGGCGCTGACCTATATCACCCTGGTCTCCATGGTGCCCATACTGGCCATTATGTTCTCTTTCAGCAAAGGCCTGGGCATGCAAAACCGGCTTATGCATAGCCTGGGGCTGGAACAAGTCGTGCATATCGAAATGGTCGACGGCATAGAGGTCAAAAGCACCAAGTTCCAAATCATCCAAGCGCAGGAGAGCGCCGAAGCCGCAGACGATTTGGCTGAAGAGGAGTCGCCGCAGAGCGCCACTGCGCCTGAGGACTATATAGACCCGGAGCTGCCGCAGTTCAGCCGCCCGCAGGCCGCTCAGGAGCAGGGCCTGCTTGCCGGCAGCCTGCCGGCCCCCATGCAGCAGGTGCTGGTGAATATTTTCAGCTATGTGGAGAAGACCAGCTTCGCCACCCTGGGCCTGGTAGGCTCGCTTATGCTGCTGGGCACGGTGATCCTCTCCATGTCTAAGCTTGAGAATAACTTCAACGCCATTTGGGGTCAGCGTCACAGCCGTACTTTGCCGCGCAAGATCAGCGAGTACCTGGTGGTTTTGATTCTGATGCCCATCGTTTTTCTGGCGGTCTCCAGCCTCAACGCGGTGGCCTCCTCCAACAGCATCCTGTTTTATCTTTCCGAACACGCTCCCAGCCTGGCCTGGGTGATACGCAAAGGCTGCGTGCTGCTGCTGGCCCTGTTTGTCGTGGGCGGCTTCTCCTTCTTCTACGTCTTTATGCCCAATACCACGGTCAAGCCCTTTCCGGCTCTGGCCGCCGGACTGGTCACCGGCGCGCTCTGGTTCGCAGTGTACTGGGCATACCTGGTGCTGCAAGTGGGACTGACTAAATACAATACCATCTATGGCACCTTCGCCGCATTCCCATTCTTCCTGGGCTGGCTTTATGCGAACTGGAGCATTATCTTGATCGGTGCGGAAATCAGCTTCGCAGTGCAAAACTATAGAACCATGCATTGGGAAAAAGTCTCGGAGCAGACCTCGGCCTGGGCCGCAAATATCCTCGGTATCCTCGTGCTGCTGAAATGCAGCCGCAATCTGCAAGAGGGAAGCGGAGGCTGGAAGGCACTGGAGTACGCCCGCGAAAATGACATACCAACCAGAGTGATGCGACATGTGCTGGAAACCCTGCAAAGCGCCGGACTTATACTGCCGGTGGCGCAGGCCAACAAAGAGGATATAAGCTACCTGCCAGGCAGACTGCCCGAAGACCTCAGCCTGGCTATGGTCGAAGAGGCATTCCGCAAAAATAGCCGGGAAGACGCCGAGCTTTTCAGCCGACACCTGCCCGAACAGGTCAAGCGGAGCTTCGAACTGCTCTATCAGCAATTCCAGCAGGGACTGGCCGGACAAAACTTCCGGGAACTGCTGAACGAGGCAGGGGGAGAGGAAGGGGGAGGACACGAAGACACACTAAGGGGGAATTAATGATGCGTACAAGGTTTAGGTTTATTGCCCTGTTTCTGCTTGTGGCGCTATTCTGCCGCGCTGCGGAGCTTACTGTCTTTGTGATGGTGCCGCCGCAACTCGAGGCAGTGCGTAAAATCGCCGCAGACTCCGCCCGCATCGAGCTGCTGCTGCCGCCAGGCATGAACCCGGAAAGCTTTAGCCCTACTGCCAGACAAATCGCCGCCCTGGCCAGAGCCGACGCCGTCTTTCTGATCGGAGTGGAGTTCGAGACCATGCTGCGACGCAGCCTGGAAGGCAGACTGCCAGCCGGGGTGCTGTATGACTGCCGCCAAGGCATGCAGCTGAGGCAAATGGAGGAACATGGACATGGCGATAAAGCCATGCCAGACCCGCATGTCTGGCTGAGTCCGGATAATATGCTGATACACGCCAGACATGTAGCGCAGAAACTCGGCAGCCTGCTGCCGAATAATGCCGAACTCTATAAACAGCGCTGTCAGGCATACTGCCTTGAACTGCAAAATCTCCAAGAGCAGACCGACTTGCTGCTTAAAGACAAGTTCAAGGGACAAAGCATACTTACACAGCACCCGGCCTTCGGATACTTCCTGGACCGCTACGGCATCAGCCAAATAGCCATAGAAAGCGGCGGCAAAGAACCCGGAGCCAGGCATCTCAGCCGGCTGCTGGAAAAAGCGAAAAAAGAAAATATAAAAGCCGTCTTTACACAGCCGCAGTTTAGCGACAAGCCCGCTCAAACCCTGAAGCAAAGACTGCAAGCCGAAATCATCAGCCTGGACCCGCTGCCCAGGGTCTACTGCCAGGATATGTTTGAAATGGCGCAAAACCTGCTGCGGGGCCTGCAAAAAAGCGGCGCGCCTAACGCGGACAGCGGAGTGAAACCATGAAAGCGCAGAGCGAAAAACCGGTTATAGATGTGCAGAATGTCTGCTTCCGCTACGGCGAGCAAGAGGTGCTGCACAGCATTAACCTGCAAGTATACCAGGGTGACTTCGTGGTCCTCGTGGGACCTAACGGCGGCGGCAAAACAACATTGCTGAGACTGATCCTGGGACTGCTGAAACCAGGCTTCGGCAAAATCCGCGTGCTGGGACGCAGCCCGCGCCGCGCCAGCCCGCAGCTGGGATACGTGCCGCAGTCGCTGCAGTTCGACCCCGAATTCCCGGCAAATGTCCTCGATATCGTGCTGATGGGAAGAGTGGAAAGAAGCCTGTTCGGACCATATAAAAAAACCGACCGGCAAGTCGCCCTGGAATGCCTGCAACAGGTGGGACTGCAAGACCTGGCCAAAAGACCATTCGCGGCGCTCTCCGGCGGACAGAGGCAGCGCATCCTGATCGCCCAGGCACTGGCCTGCGAGCCGGAGCTGCTACTGCTCGACGAGCCAAATGCCAACCTGGACGCGGTGGGCACGCAGACGGTCTACGAGCTGCTGCGTCAACTGAACCAAAAACTGACCATCGTGCTGGTCTCGCATAACCTGAATACGGTGGAGTCATACGCCAGCCATGTCGTCTGTGTCAACCATACCGCCGAGATGCATTGCCTTGACGATATGCGCCAGGATGCCAAGGAGGAGGACTGGACGCGGCTGCGGCATGGCGCCAGCTGTCCGCTGAACTCGGTCAGCGAGACCCTGCCCTACTGCAGTAACTGCGTGCGCAATAATCCCTGCCCGGCTTCGCGTGCCTTCCTGTACAAATAACCGACCATACTTCTGTGCCATGTTAACACTTTTCATCCAGGATTTGCAGGCTCCCGGCAGTCTTTTGCGTCTTACCGTGCTGGCCATACTGCTTTGTTCGCTGGTCTGCGGCATTATAGGCGCCTATGTGCTTGCCAAGCGCTGCAGCTATGTGGTCGGGGCGGTTTCGCACTCGCTGCTGGGCGGCATAGGTCTGGCTCGCTTTTGCCAGCTGCAAAAGGGCATGACTTGGTTCAGCCCCATGCTGGGGGCGGTTTTGGCCGCGCTGCTGGTGGCCGGCATCATCAGTATCCTCACTCTGCGCAAACAGCAGCGCGAAGACAGCGTGCTTAGCGCTATCTGGGCCTTGGGCATGGCACTGGGACTAAGCTTTATCTACGCCATGCCGGGATATCCGCAGGACCTGCAAAGCTATCTCTTCGGCAATATATTGCTGGTGAGCCGCCAAGACCTGCTTTGGATGGGCGCATTGAACGTAGTCATAATTCTGTTTGTGCTGCTTTTTCATAAACGCCTGGTCTGCCTCTGCTTCAACGAGGAATGGCTGCGGCTGCGCGGCTGCCGCACCGGTTTGTTTAATTTTCTGCTGTATGCGCTGATTTCGCTCACCGTGGTCATGCTCTCGCAGCTGGTCGGTGTCGTGCTTTGTCTGGCACTGCTGGTTTTGCCGGTGGCTGCGGTCGCCAACTTCTGCCGCAGCCTGCCGCTGATTATGCTTTGTGGCGTGTTGGTCAGCCTGGCTGCCTCCATGAGCGGGCTGATGCTCAGCTATCAATACGACTTGCCCACCGGAGCGACCATAGTGGAAATCATTGCCGCAGTATATCTGTTCTGCGTCGCAGCCAAATTCATCCTGGGCAAAATACGAGTGACGCAACAAAAAAAGGCCTGAATATGCCGCAGCAAAATAAAATGGTACCCCTGGTGAAGGAGCTGGCCGATATCTTAGGCAGCCTCGAAAAAGGCCCGGAGCTGGAAATGTTCCTGCACGGACTGCTCACACCCTCGGAAATCGAGGAGATAATCAACCGCTGGCACCTGCTCTGCGCCCTGGAAGAGGGCGAAACACACCGGCAAATCAGCGCCAGGCTAGGCGTCAGCCTGGGAAAAATCGCCCGAGGCTCGAGGCTCATCAAGTACGGCGACGAGAAATTCGTCAACATCGTCAGAAAAATCAAGCGCCAAAAACCCGGCTGAAAACCGGCTCTTTTGGACACGAAGATACACTAAGACACACTAAGACACACAAAGGCTGCTTTTACACCCAACACACCCAATCGATGCGTCCGATTCGTCCGATTCGTCCGATAAAATGATACGTCCGATAAAATGATACGTCCGATGCGTCCGATGCGCTGTCCTGTCCTATAAAGACTGTTGATGCCAGGTCACTTTTTGCTGGCACTATATTATCCTGAATTTGCTTGTTGGCGTGCAAGCAGATACTCATCTAACAATATTAGTTGTTGATATGCGACTAAGGCCTCTTTTTTTGAAATCTGCCAGACTGCATCAAGGTCAACCCCGAAATAATGATGTGCCAACACATCGCGAAATCTTGCCATGTTTGACCATTGAATATGGGGATATTTTTCACGCAGCCCTACAGAGAGGTTTTTAACGGCTTCACCGATTATGGAAAATTTCCGCTGCACGGCATCTTGTCGCATTTTTTCTGCCATAAAGATATTTTTTTCCACATCGGTATATAAAAAAATGTCTGTAAGAGCATCCACGACATGGAGCAAAAAAAATGCATCAGCCTGTTTTTTCACAATTCTATTGCTTCCTTCAGTATGTCATCCTTGATGTATGGATGCAGGCCTCGTTTTGATACCAGGTCCACCTTGCTTTGCAACAGGTTTTCCAGGTCGTCTTGTAGATTCATAAAATCAAAAAGACTGGCTTGATCATTGGGCTCCACTAAAATATCTATGTCGCTTTCAGCATTTTCCTCGCCGCGGGCGCAAGAGCCAAAAACATAGACCTTTGCGACATTGTGCCTGCGGGCCATTTGCCTGATGGCGTTACTAAGCTTGGTCAGTCGGTTTAGCTGTGGCATATGGAGGATTCCTGATGCGAAGAGGAAAGACTGATTATAATTTAAGTCGAAAAGGCTGAAAAGGCAAACAGAGGCACGCTAAAAAGGTCGGCTCAAAAGCCAAGCTTAAGCCTTAGTGTGCCTTAGTGTCTCTTCGTGTGTCTTTGTGTCCTCCTCCCCCTTTAAGCCAGCACAGCGGCCTTGATGGCCTTTTCATATTCAGGGCTGAAAACATCGTTTTTGTTGAAGAACACGCAGCCGGGCAGGCCGGCTTCTTTGACCTCGCGCAGATATTTTGCCACTCTTTCGGGCGGGTTCACTCCCATGGAGCTTTCTGTGGCTATGCCGCATTTAAAAACTGCCTTCGAGTCCCGCGTCAAGCGCATGTGTTCTTCGAGCACCTGCGAGAAGTAAGCCTCATTGGGGTGATAGTTCATCGAGTAGGCCTCGTCCACCCAGCCATTATCGCACCATTTCACCCAGTCTTGGCCTTCGAGCAAGGCCGGTCCCAGGCCCCAGACCGGATTCACAAAGATATCGGGTTGATTCAGGTAGTTGGCCCTTGCCGCCATGGTCAAGGCCAGACCCTGCTTTTCACAGATTGTTTTTAACCGACGCACTATTCCGCTTACCGAGTCGTTTTTGATATCTATTTCTTTGTAGACCACGCTAGGCTCCAAGCGTTCTTTGGCACTCAGTTCCTCTTTGCCGAAGAACTTTTTGCGCAGTGCGCGGCAGGCCTCGCATTCACAGGGGAACTCATATTGCAGGATGGCATTTTCGAAGCGTATGGCATCCAGGTGCAGTGCGCTCAACTCCGAGCCATACTCCGCCAGCAAGTCTTGCGCCAAGCTGATAAACGACTCTTGGTTCTGCGGGTGGTTGAGGCAGGGGAAGTTAAGGCGTATGCCGTGGATTTTTTCCATTTTCTGCCATTGTTCTTCGGGCAGGCAGCGGTCTACCGGGTTTTCGATAAGGGTTCGAGGCGTGATCCAGCTCTGCACGGCGATGCCTGCCTCCCTGGCGGCACGGCAATACTGGGCGAAATTGCTCATTGTAGGCATAAAGGCGATAACGCAGTCAATGCCCATGGCTTTTTTCCGTGCCATCTCAGGGCAAAGCTCATCGTAAGGCTCCTGCTTATTTTTCACCTGCCTGGCATGGTCCCAACAACTTAAATTAAACGACATAACCGCCCCCTTTCATACATAACACCCAAAAAATAATGAACGTCGGCTGGGAGCGCCGGCATCCTTGCCGGCTCCCCGCTCCCGCTCCCAGAAACCTCAGCCTTTTTTAGACCCCGTCCAAAAAGCTGGCCTGGCAGGAATTTGGACACGAAGACACACGAAGCTACACTAAGTCACACTAAGTCGTCTTCGTCTAAAATTAGAATTCCTGCCAAAAATTTGCATTTTTATACAATTTCAGCGTTTTTCTGCTTTGTCCGGCTCCTTTTTCCCAACAAACCAAAACGCATAAGCCCTTAGTGTTCCTTCGTGTCTCTTCGTGCCCCTTAGTGTCCTCCCCCTTAGTGTGCTTTAGTATCCAGCCGGCTCAGACACGGGTCCACTTTTCGCTGCCCTTCGCGTTGGCGACGATGGCTTCGAGGAAGCGCATTTCGGCGACTCCTTCCTCGATGCCGGGATAGTCACCGGGTTTGCCGCTGCGCATGGCTTCGACAAAGGCGTCGTAGATATTGGCGAATGCCTCGATAAAGCCCTCGGGGTGTCCGGCGGGCAACCTGGAGAGTTTGGCGGCTGCCTCTCCGGTGCCTGGCCAGCCTCGGCGCAGTATCTGCATGGGTGCGTCATTCGAGCGAATGATCAGCTCTTCGGGGCTTTGCTGTCGCCATTCCAGGGCGGCTTTATCGCCGTAGATTTTAAGTATGAAGTTATTTTCCTCGCCGGTGGCCACTTCGCTGGCGAAGATAACCCCGCGGGCGTTATCGGCGAAACGCAGCATGACGCTGCCGTCGTCGTCCAGGGCGCGTCCCTCGACGAATGTGGCCAGGTCGGCGCTGACCTCCAGTATGCTCATGCCGGTGACATACTCGATAAGGTGCTGCGCGTGTGTTCCTATGTCCGCCATGCAGCCGGAGATGCCCGCCTGCTTGGGGTCCACTCTCCACACTGCTTGTTTGCCGGCATTTGGCGCGGCCAGCCAGCCCAGGGAGTACTCGACGTTGACTTTGCGCAGCTTGCCCAGCACACCGTCGGCTACGGCTTGCCTGGCCTGCTGTATCATGGGATAGCCGCTATAGTTGTGCATCAGGCAGAAGAGCAGGCCGCTGCGCTCGATTAGCTCCTGAAGCAGGAGCGCCTCGGCAGAACTCATGGCCACCGGCTTTTCACAGAGCACATGGAAGCCGGCCTCCAGGAAAGCCTTGGAAACCGGAAAATGGAAGTGGTTCGGCGTGCAGACGCAGACAAAGTCGATGCGCTCCTCGGCGGGCAGCTGCAGCTCGCCGGCCAGCATGCTCTTGTAGTCGGCATAGCCGCGTTCGGGGCAGAGGAAAAGCTCTTCGGCGAATGTTCTCGACTTTTCCGGGTCGGTGCCAAAGACCCCTGCGACCAGCTCTATCTGTCCGCCCATTCTGGCTGCGATGCGGTGCACCTCGCCGATAAATGCCCCGGGTCCTCCCCCCACCATGCCCATTCTGATTTTACGTTTCATCATTCCGTCTCCCTAAGATTGCTCCTGTCAGGTTTGGCTCTTTGGACACTAAATTAAACCGCATCCAAAAAGCCCTTGAACCACAAAAAACACAAAAGACACAAAAAAAACTAAAAGGTAGCTGATTTTTCTTGAGAATCTGTCCATTTAGCGCCCCGAAGGGGCAACCTAATGTAGCCCAGGGTAAGCGAGGCTCCGTAGGAGCCGAGCGACACCCTGGGTAAAAGCCCCCCCCCGAATCCGGCGCCCTGTAGGGGCGCCACTAACGGCCCTTCGGTGTTATGAGCTTTTTAGACAGGGTCTAAATTACACCCTGTCCAGAAGGGTGCCCTGGCAGAAATTTGGACACTAAGTCACAAAGCTGTCGGGTCTTACTTCAGCATGGCGTCGATGATATACCAGTTCAGTTCCTCGTAGTCGCAATCGGCCTGCATTTGGGCGATCATATCCTCGTTCAGCGAGCGCGAGATTTCCAGCAGTCTGAGGAATATTTTGCGGCTATAGTCCAGATGTTTCAGGGCCACTGCGTCTTTTTGCGTGCGCATGACTTTTACATCCAGGCCCACCCATTCGCCGTCATTTCCGAAGCCATGCTGGTCGAGCACGCGCACCTGGTTGAGTGCCCGTCTCGGGTCTACGGCGCCGAAGGTCTGATCCTGGTCGAATTTCAGGCTGTTTTGGTCGTTAAGATGTACACTCCAGAGCTTTTTATGCGCCAGGGCGAAGCCCATTTCATCGGAGGGCGACAGGTTTGCCAGCAATGCGTGTGCGGTTTCGATAAGGCAGCCGACGCGTTCCGGCGCGTTGGTTAACAGCCCCATGCTGATGGCATGGCCGATGGTCGGGATATAGGTATGGTCCATAGGCTCATTGGGTTTGGACTCGATCATGATGCGTATGTCCTTGTCATAGTCCAGCATCATCTGCAGTGCGGCGGCGATGCGCTCGGTGGCCAGCACCGGGTCTTTGGCCTCGCGTATATAGGTGCCTTCGCGGGCCAGCCAAAGCACGATGTTTTGCGTGCCCAGGGCCTTGGCTATGTCTATGCAGCGTTTGCTGCGGTCCAGCGCATATTGCCGGCAAGCGGCGTCATTGTTGGTGTAGCCGCCGTCTATGGTGCGCGGGTCAAACCACATGCGCGGGGCGACAAACTCGGCTTGCAGGCCATGATCGTCAAGGACTTTTTTTAGTTCCTTGGCCTCTTTGATGATCTGCTCGGGGCTTAACTCGTTCATCTCCGGCACAGCGTCATCGTCATGGAGCTGCACGCCGTCAAAGCCCATCTGCTTGTAGGTCTTTAGCTTCTCGTTGAAGGCTATGCTGTTGCGCACCTCCGGACCGAAAGGATCAGCGCCCTCGTGGATATTCCAGGGGCCAAAGGAAAAACGAAATGTGCCTGCCATGATAATTACTCCTTGACTAGATTTTTTTGGGGGGGGACACTATGCCGCACCAAGGCAGAGCAAGCGCCTGGTGCCGAAACCGGGTTATCCTACAATATATGGCTTGAAAAAAAATAATCCTGGGGATTTTACGAAAATGCCGTTCTGTTTTCGGAGTTTGCTCTGCTTCTGTCAATTGCAGAGCCTATTAAGCTCCTGGGCGAGCGCCGCCTGCACGTGGTCGGGGGGGCAGTCTTTGTCTACATACAGCGCTGCGGCGGCGCTGACCCGGATGCGGGCGAAGGGCAGGGGGATGCGCATGGCGTCCCAGCTTTTCAGCTCGATATAGCGCGAGAAACTAAAGCAGAGCGGCACAATCGGGCGCGAGGAGAGTCTGGCCAGGGAGGCGGCGCCGGAGTGTACGCTATAGCGCGGCCCGCGCGGCCCGTCCACTGCGATTAGCGGCGACACGTCTTCGTCCAAGGCGCGTTTCAGTGCCAGCAGGGCTGGCGCGCCGCCGCGGCTTGATGAACCGCGCACTACTTGGAATTTGAAGAGTCTGGCCAGGGTGGCGATATATTCGCCGTCGCGCGAGCGGCTGATCAAGAGTGCCAGGCGGCGTCTTTGCCGACTTGGCAGCGCAGCCGCGCCAAAGATGATGCGGTTATGCCAGCAGGCGAAAATAGGAGCCTGCTCTGCATTGGCGAGAGCCGCTTCGGCCTCTGGCTCAAGTTTGAGGCGGTAGCTTAGAAACAGCAGGTGCCCCAGCCAGCTGAGCGGATAGGCCAGCCAGGCCGGCAGGCGGCGCTTGTTCTTCAAGGTGAATATTTTTCGACGGCGTTTGGGCATGACGGCTAGCTGCAATTTTTTCCTTGGCCTTAGTGCGTCTTCGTGTCCCTTCGTGCCCTCCCCCCTTCGTGTGCCTTAGACCGCGTCCAAAAAGGGGGGCCGGCAGAATTTTGGACACTAAGACACACGAAGCTACACTAAGACACACCAAGTAGTTTTCGTCTAAAATTAGAATTTCAGCATGAAATTTGCGTTTTTATGCTATTTCATCGAGTTTTCTGTAACGTGCAAGCGGCTTATGCGGCGCCGCAGGCGCCGCATAAGCCCTTAGTGTGTCTTCGTGTCCCTTCGTGTCTCTTCGTGCCCTCCCCCCTTCGTGTGCCTTACGGTCTCTAGATGAGCGAAGCCCAGCAGGCTTTGCAGATAGGCGCGGGGTTGACCGGTGTCGTAATGCTCGCCCTCGACCACGTAGCCCAACAGCCGGTCTTGCCGGGCCAGCTTGGCCAGTGCGCCGCTGAGCTGAAACTCGCCGCGTTCGCGCTCATTGTCGCATATCTGTTTTTCGAGCAGGGCGAAAATCTCGGCGTTCAGGGCGTATTGTCCGTATATGCAGAGGAAGTTGTCCGGCGGCAGAGCGCTCATGCGCAGCTGCGTCCTGGCCAATTCCAGACTGGGCTTCTCGACGAATTTTTCGATTTGCAGGCAGTTATTCTGTCCTTGCAGCCATTTCCCTGTGGCGCTGCCGTAGTGCCTCACCATTTCGCCGGCCACCGGATACAGACTGAGCACGGACTGCCCGCCATTGGCCGCAAAAGCCTGCAGCAATTGCTGTGCACAGCTCAGTTTGCCGGAGCTGACATAGATATGGTCGCTGAGCATCAGCAGAAAAGGCTCCTCGCCTATCCACTGTCTGGCGCAATAGACGGCATGGCCGAGGCCCTCCTGGCTCTCCTGGCGGATATAGCTGACCCGCCTGCCGTAGGATACCAGCAGCTCCTCTTCCGCCCGGGCCTGCTCGTCTAGGCGCGCATAGACCGCCTTCTCGAGCGGCTTGAACAGACTGTCAAAGAGGGCTTCATCCCCAGGGCGCACGATCAAGCCCAGCTCCTCGACGCCGGCGGAGAAGGCCTCCTCGAGCAGGCGCTGCAGCAGGCATTGGCAGCGCCCATCCGGTGTAATGAGCGGAAACAGCTCCTTTTTGACCGCCTTGCTGGCCGGAAAAAGCCTGGTTCCCAGGCCAGCCAGCGGTATCAAGGCCTTGCGTACGGGAGAAATAAACGGGGTTTCTTCTTTTACCATGGTCTGCTTTTTTGGACACTAAGTCACACTAAGGAATTGTGAAAATTTAAGTTGTTTCTGGTCAGTATGTACAAGAAAAACCCGAATATACTGTATAGAAAGAAAGCGAATCTGCCCAGCAAAGTTTAACAATTTGTTTTTTTCATGATTCCTTAGTACCGGTGCGCAACACTGACACGGTACTTTTATGTGATTTGTTGAGTTGGACACAGAGCTTGGAGCGTCTTATGTCTTGCTGGCGGGGGCGCGAAGCGCCTCATTTAATCTGGCCGTCAGTGGCGCGAAGCGCCATACTATAGTAGCCCCAGGCGCGGAGCCCGAAGGGCGAAGCGCCTGGGGGACAAAGTCCCCCAAAAACCGGCGCCTGAAAGGCGCGACTTGCTGAGGCTAATCTTTTAGTGGCGCCTTTCAGGCGCTGTTTTGTGTGGTAGCCTGACCCTAGGCACTGCGCGCTCCGCGCTTCGTGCCTAGGGTTATTATAGTATGGCGCTTCGCGCCATGTTCTGAGGTCTACCAGTGCCCTGCTGTGTGCTGATATTGGTACTGTGTCATGTGCTGACACCGTGCCGTGTATCACTGCTGCATCCTATGTCATGCTTGGAACTAAGACATTATTATGACGCGCTGTTGTTGAGCCACTGTAAAAGCTCTTGGGGCAGAGGTTTGATGTCGCAGACGACGGCGTTGTCGCCGGAGGGCAGCTGCAGCTCGTCGTTCAGGCTGGCTCCGACCAGTGTTTTACCCAGGGGGCTGTCGTAGGCGATGATATTGTCTTCCGGTTTGCTGTCAAACAAGCCAAGCAGCTTAAAGGTCTCCAGTCTGCCGCTGGCGTATTTCAGGCTTACCTGGCAGCCGGGCACGACTTGGTTTTCCACTTTGACCTCGGCGAAGTCAATGGCCTTCGTCGCCTGCAGTTTTTCTTCCAGTTCGGCTCGTTGGCTGGCCAGGAAGGCCTGTCTTTCCTTGGCGTATTTGAACTCCGAGTTTTCGCGCAGGTCGCCGTGGCTGCGGGCTTGCTCGATGGCTGCCACATTTTCGGGCATCAGGACATTAATCAGCTCTTCCAGCTGGGCCTTGGCCTCGGCGTAACTGCGCAGCGAGGTGATGTTGGCGATGGTTTTGCGGCTGCGGCTTTTCTCCTCTACCTCGCCTATGGCCTGCGGATAGTGGCGCACGATCTTGACCAGCAGGCTTTGGCGTTCGCTCTTGTCCAGCAGCGGCTGATGCTTGACGCAGCGCACCAAGGTGCGGATGGCGTAAGGATCGCCCATATTCATGATCTGACGCTGGAATTTTTCATCATCGATAAGCAGCTTCATCAGATTGCGCTTGGAGCGCAGGTAATTGCCCTTCACATCCTGGTGCAGGGTTTTAAACAACAGGTAGGAGTTGGCCAGATATTCGCTGCGGCGCTCGCTCTTGGGTGCCTTCCAGAGCCAAAAGTAATGCTCGGCACTGACCTTGCCGGCGGCAAAGTCGGCAAATACGCGCTCGGCCAACAAGTCTTTCTCCTCCGGGTTCTTGGCCAGCAGTTTTTCGATGTGAGTCCACAGCCTATAGGGCAGTTTGACGGCGGCGTCGACCAGGTATTGGCTGCCTTTGGCCAGCTGTGTGGCGGCCAGCCAGGCGGGGATAAGCTTCAGCGCCAGCTTGTCGGTCTGCTCGACGAAAAGCTCCTCGTCGCTCCACAGTCCGGCTCCGCCAAGCTCTTGCACAAATGCGGCGAAATGCTCGCCGAGCAGATTTTCCTTGTACAGCATTGCACTGGCGTTGGCGAAGGTTTCGGCCTGTTCTATCCTGACTGCGGCGAACCTGAAAATCTGGCGCAGGTTGGCCAGGTTAAGGTCATCGCCGGGCGCTTTGGCTCCGTCTTTCAGGCGTTCGAGCAACTCGTCCAGGTTGCGGCTCTGGTCCCAGCGCCGCAGGTCCCGCGGCGGAGCGCCGCTCTGCCCCTCCGGCTCCGCGTCTTGAGGCTCCCCCTTTTCGAGGCTTAGCCTGCCTGCCGCCAGCGCTTCATAGTCTTCTTCAGACAAGAACCTGGCGAGCAGGATTTTTCTTGCCGCCTCTTGTTGCTGCTTGGGCTGGGCCAGCAGGCTTTCTTGTAGTTCGGCCAAATAGCCAGGCTGCTCTGCCTTTTCATCGAGCTTGTCGCGCTGCAGCAGGTTGTGCAGCGGGGAGGCGTTTTTCACCATCAGCTGCGAGTCAAAAAAAGACCGCAAACGCAGGCTGCGTTTGCGGTCGCTTTGCAGGGCAATCTCGTTGGCCAGTCCATCGATATGACTGACCTTGCCCAGGCCGAAAGCCGCGTCGTAACAAAAGGCTCCGACCTTTAGCTCGCCCATCATTTGCAGGCGCAGCCGGATAGTGGATATCTCGCAGTCCGGCTCGCGGAAGCCTATGGCCTCGGCCAGGCCGGCCGGGTTGCCGTAGCTGGCGAAAACCTGTTTGGCCAGGCTGGCGTAACACTCGCGGAAAAGCGGCGTGTCAAAGCCTAGCTCGAGCGCCAGGGAGACAAATTCGTTGCCGGCTCCGACATAGCGTTCCAGTCCCAGGGACTCGGCCACCAGTTCCAGGCTGGACTGGCATTCCAGAAAATGCTTGCGCTTGCTCAAGGCCTTGCGCCAGGCCGGGTCTTTCATGAGTAGGACTAGGTTTTGCAGCGCCTTCTCGTCGAATTCGGCGGCGGCGCAGCAAAGCGAGTCTAATTCAAAGTCATGCTCCTCTACGATATTCTCGCTCATCAGTGATTCCTATGCTAGTGGTGAAGATTCTCAAACTCCGCTTGTTCTTAGTGTGTCTTAGTGTCTAAAATCTCGCCGGGCCGGTTTTTTAGACCAGGGCCAATCAGTCCTGTGTTTTTCTGTACAGCGTAGCCAGGCTGATGCCCAGCGACTTGGCTGCCTCCTCTTTGTTATCGGCAAAATGTTCCAGCACCAGGGCAATGAAATGCCGCTCGCATTGGCGCATATAGGCCCGCAGGGTCAGCTGCACATCCGGTTCGATTGGGGGCGGTGCTTCGGCGCTCTCTGGTTCCGGCCCCGCCTTCTGCAGGTATTCCGGCAGGGCATACAGTTGCAGGCAATGGTCTTCGGAGAGTGCGCAGGCGCGTTGCAGGCAGTTTTCCAGCTCGCGCACATTGCCGGGCCAGTCATGACGCAGGAGCGCCTCGAAGGCGGGGCTCGATATGCGCCAGGGCTTGTCGGACTTGTCCTGGCCCTGCAAAAAGTATCCGGTCAGCAGCCGTATATCCGACTTGCGCTCGCGCAGGGCGGGCAGATGCAGCGGGAAGACATTCAGGCGGTAGTAGAGGTCGTCGCGCAGCAGCCCCTTGGCCATGCGCTCCTGCAGGTCCTCGTTGCTGGCCGAAACAATGCGCACGTCCACAGGCACGCTCTGCAAGGCGCCCACCGGTCGGATTTCGCGCTCCTGCAAGGCCCTGAGCAGGGAGAGCTGCATGCTCATGGGGATGGAGCCGATCTCGTCCAGAAAAAGCGTGCCGCCCTGCGCGGCCAGGAAAAGCCCGTCTTTATGGCGCAGCGCGCCGGTAAAGGCCCCCTTGACATGGCCGTAGAGTTCGGACTCGAGCAGGTTTTCCGGCAGGGAGGCGCAATTAATGGCGACAAAGGGGCCTTTGGCCCTCTTGCTTTTTTCGTGTATTGCTTTAGCCACCAGCTCTTTGCCGGTTCCGCTTTCGCCCTGCAGCAGCACGCTCATCTCAGTGGGCGCGGCTTTGGCTATTTGTTCATATAGCTGCATCATGCTCGGGTGTTCCCCGATCAGCTCGCAGCAGTTTGGCTGCGGCACTGGCAGGCTTTCGCTGTCGAAATCGGGCAATGGCAGCAGAGGCTGCCTGCTTTTGCTCTCCAAAGCGGCCTTTAGAGCTTGCATGGCCAGCTCGGTCTTCAGCGGTTTTTGCAGGCTGGCAAAGGCGCCTTTGTCCAGTGCCAATCCGGCCAGGCTGACCTCGGCATAGCCGCTGAGCATAATAATAGGGGTGTCAGGCTGCTTTTGTCGGCAGAGGGCGATCAGGTCCTGCTTCTGCAAGGCGGCATGCCAGAGCCGCGTGCTGCAGAAAAACAGATCCCACTGTCCTTTGCCCAGGAGCTCAGCGACCAGCTCCGCCTCCGCAGCACTGCGCACCCTATGCTCGAGCGAACGCAGCAGCCCTTTGAGTATCTCAACCAGGCTGGCGTCGTCCTCTGCTATTAATATTCTGGCATTGGATGACATAGATATACCCGTAAAACACCTAATCTAATGCCGGAAAAAAACATTTTCAAGTAAAACCCGGCCTGTTTCCGCCGGGTTAGGCGCAGTTTTTTTGCCCACTAAGACACACGAAGTCACAGCAAGACACAGCAAGTCGATAAGGCTTCTTAGCTCTTCACCTCTGGCATAAGCCTACTTTCAGACTACATTATGGCATAGACCTTGCCCATTGTAGCGCCTCTACGAGGCGCCGGTTTTGATGGCTGCCTGCACCCCAGGCTAAAGCCTGGGGCAGTAGCATGGTTATGCGCCTACCGCGCAAGTGGATACGCTATTTTATAGTAAACTGTGCTAAGTCCGACTTCCTTTTCCCAACAAACCAAAACGGGCAAGCGGCTTATGCGGCGCTTCAGGCGCCGCATAAGCCCTTCGTGTGCCTTCATACCCTGGCCGGATAATTAAACCCCGTCCCAAAAGCCCTTGAACCACAAAAAAACACTTGCTGTGCCTTCGTGTCCCTTCGTGTCCTCCCCCCTTCGTGTCCCTTAGTGGTTCAAGGCCTTTTTGGGCGGGGACTACATTATGGCATTGCGTTTTTTCATTTGTTTTTCTGTATATGTCACAATTAAACTCCGAACAATTATTGGCTGCCCAGAGTCTATCCGGCGCGGTTTTGGTTCTTGCCGGCGCTGGCACGGGCAAAACCACTGTGATCGTGCACCGCATTGCCAACCTGGTTGCCGCCGGTGTGTCTCCTGCCTCCATTTTAGCGGTTACTTTCACCAACAAGGCTGCCCGCGAGATGAAACAGCGCGTCAAGCAGTCTCTGGGTGACAGCGCCGAGCAGATGAGCATCAGCACCTTTCATTCCTTTTGCGCCGCTGTTTTGCGCCGACACATACATCTGCTGGACTACCGCCGTAACTTCAGCATCGCCAACAGCAGCTACCAAAATGGCCTGGTTCGGGAAATCCTGGCCACCGAGGCACTGGCCGCCCCAGGCAGGGACCCGGGACTGTTGCTGCAGCAGATCAGCCTGGCCAAAGCGGCCTTGATAAGCCCGGAACAATGCCGCCAACAACGAGGCGACGAGGACCCGCTGCGACTGGCCCAGGTCTATGAAAAATATCAGTCGCGCATGCGGCAGATGGACATGCTTGATTTCGACGACTTGCTGCTGCTTAGCGTGCGACTCTGGGAACAGCATCCGGAAATCCTGGCAAAATACCAGGAGAAGTACAGCCATTTGATGATAGACGAGTACCAGGACACCAACGCGGCGCAGCTGCAGCTGATGCTCAAGCTGGCCGGCAAAAACGGCAATGTGGCCGTGGTCGGCGACGATGACCAGTCCATCTACGGCTGGCGCGGCGCGGATATTAGCAATATTCTGCAATTTGAGGCCTTCTTCCCCGAGGCCAAGGTCATACGCCTCGAGCAGAACTACCGCTCCACTAATATCATCCTCAGCAGTGCCAATGCGCTTATCAGCAAGAACCGCAGTCGTCGCCGCAAGAGCCTTTGGTCGGCGCAGCAGGCTGGCGAGAAACTGCTGGCGGTACTTTGTAAGGACGAGCGCGCCGAGGCCGCCTTTCTGGCCGAATTCATCCTTTCCGAACAGCCTGACAGGCCGCTGCGCCACTTTGCCCTGCTGCTGCGCTCCAACCATCAGGCCCGGGTTATCGAGGAGCAGTTTACCCGCGCCAGGCTGCCCTACACGCTAATCGGAACCAACTCTTTCTATCAGAAAAAAGAAATACTCGACGCCATTAGCTTCCTGCAATTGCTGCATAACCCCAATGATGATTTTAGCTTCCTGAGAATCGTTAATGTGCCGCCGCGGGGACTGGGCGAGACCAGCCTGGAAAAACTGCGCGAGTACCGAAATGTGAGCGGCATGAAATTCGACGAGCTGCTGCGACAAGAACAGCTGCTGCAAAACCTGCCGGAAAACGGCGGCAAAAACCTGGTCAAACTGAGGAACACCCTCGATTCCTACCGAAAGGAGTTCGCTAAGCCGGGACAGCTGTATGAAAAGGCAAAGCGGTTTTTTGGCGATATCGACTACTACGACGGACTGGGAAGAATGTACAAGCCCAAGGAGGACGCCCTGCGGCGCCGGGACAACCTGCTCGAGTTCCTTAACTCACTGGCGGAATATGACGAGGAGCTGCGCGGACAGGGCCAGCTGGCCGGATTCCTCGAACGCTTCGCGCTGCAAGATGAGCATGACCGGCGCAAAGACAGCAAGGCGGAGGAGCGCGACGCAGTCAGCATTATGACCGTGCACGCCGCCAAGGGACTGGAGTTCCCCGTGGTTCTGCTGCCAGGCTGCGAAAGGCATATATTCCCGCATTTCAGATCGGTGGAAGAAGGTACCGGGGAGGAGGAGCGCAGGCTCTTCTACGTCGCGCTGACCCGGGCCAAACAGAGATTCGTGATGAGCTATGCCGAAAAACGCCGACACAGGGGAAAACTGAGCCTGGTCAGACCCTCGCCCTTTCTAGATGAACTGCCGCAGGAGAATATAGTATACTGCAAGCCCGAAAATGCGTTGCGCCCGGCCAGCCGCGAAGAGGTGCAGCAAAGCCTGCTGGATATGATCGCGGAGTTCTCGCTGGAGTAGGGGAGGGGAGGACACTTAAGTCACACGAAGGCGGACTAGGTTCTTTTGATTTATGCTATATTAACTGATTATGCAGGATATCGTTGCCATAGACTTTGAATATACCGGTAGCAGCCTGGGCTATGTCAACCGTCCCTGGCAGATAGGACTGACGCTGTTGCGCCATGGCAGGCTCTGTCCGCAACATAGCTTCGCTAGCCTGCTGCAAGTGCCAATGGACCAGCCCTTTAATCAATATGCCCCGGGACGCTGGGCCAGCCTCCGCGAAGAGCTGGCCCAGGCGCCAGACATCAGGGAAATCTGGCCAGAGCTGCAGCCCTGGCTGCAGGATAAAATCTTGCTGGCGCATAATGTGCCGGTGGAACGCGCCATGCTTAAACAATGCTTCCCCTGCCACCAGTTCGGACCCTGGCTGGATAGCCTGGTGCTGGCCAGAATGGCGTTTCCCGCACGCCCCAGCTACAGGCTCGAAGACCTCTGCGCCGACCTGGGCCTGCAAGAGGAACTCGAAGAGCTTTGCCCCGAACGCGCCCCGCATGACGCATTGTATGACTGCATGGCCAGCGCCAAGCTGCTCGAGCTTATCTTCGAAGAGCCGACCTGGCGCGAAGCCGGACTAACGAGGCTCTGCTCCCTTAGCCCAGGCAAAGATTAGCTGAACCCCGTCCAAAAAGGTGGCCCGGCTGGAATTTGGACACGAAGACACACCAAAATACACGAAGACACACCAAAATACACGAAGACACACCAAAATACACGAAGACACGCCAAGTTTTTTTTATAGAAATCATGGCTGTCAGGCTTCAATCACCAGCAACGAGTCAGTAGAGATGACATCGGCTCCAACATCAGTTCTTCCTGCGCCCGGCGCCCGTATTTTTCTGGTTGGCATAGGCGGCATAGGCATGAGCGCTCTGGCTCAGCTACTGCGTTATCAGGGTTATGAGGTGGCCGGCAGCGACCGCGGCCTCGATGAGCCTGGCAAACGCGGCCTATATGAGCGGCTTAGGGCACAGGGCATAGCTCTTTATGCGCAGGACGGCTCCGGACCTAAGGACTGCGCGCCAGACTGCCTGGTTTTTTCGACGGCGGTGGAGCCGGACAACGCCGATCTGCTTGCCGGCGCCGCGCTGCCGCGACTGCAGCGTGCCGCAGCCCTGGCGCAATGCTTGAACCGCCTGAGGGCACCGCAAATTTGCGTGGCCGGCTCCAGCGGCAAGACCAGTGTCACTGCCTGGCTGGCCTCTGCTCTCAAGGCGCTGGGCAAGCAAGTCCTGATGGTCAATGGCGGCTATGTGTTGGATTTCGAGAGCAGGCTTATGCCGGGTAATTTTTATGCTGACGCCAATCCAGACTACATCATTGTCGAGGTGGATGAGAGCGACCGCAGCATCAGCGCTTTCAGCCCGGACTACGCCCTGCTGCTTAATATCGGCAACGACCACTATGGCGAGGCCGAGCTGCGGCGGGTTTTCAGCGCTTTTCTGCTTGCCGCCAAGCAGGGCGCGGTGCTGCCCCATGACTTGAAACAGCTAGCCCCCGCCGCTTTAAGCCAGCGTTACTTTGCCCGCGGACCGGCGGCTCAGGCAGCTCCCGACCTGGCTTACCCGCTCTCTTTCCAGGCCAATGAGCAGGGTTGCAGCTTCCTCGTCAATGGCTTTTCCGAACCGGTGAACTGCCGCCAAAACGGGCTGCACTCAGCTTGGAACGCCTGCGCCGTGCTACAAAGCCTGGCTTTGCTGCTGCCCGAGCAGTCAGCGGCCTTGCCCGCTAGCCTGAGCGCTTTCCAAGGCGTCAGGCAGCGCTTTGAAGTATTCGGCGAGCAGAGCGGCGGCAGCGTGAAAATCAACGATTACGCCCATAACCCCGAGAAGATTTGTGCCGCCATCGAAAGCGCGCGGCTGCGTTTTGGCGCTCCGCTGGCCATTGTTTTCCAGCCGCATGGCTTTGGCCCGCTTGCCTTCATGCGCGAGAGCCTGCAAAAATCTCTGGCTGCCTGCCTGCAGGCCGAGGACCAATTTCTCCTGCTGCCAGTGTATTACGCCGGCGGCAGCAGTAGCCACAGCCCTAGTTCCGAGGAGGTGGCCGCGCAATATGAAAGCGCCGGACTGCCGGTGCAAGCCGTCGCCAAACGCCAGGCCGCCGAGCTTATCCTGCGGCAAAACCAGCGCAAAACCTGCACCCTGGTGCTGGGCGCACGCGATGCCAGCCTGCGCGACTGGTGCAAAAACTTGTTCCACCCTTAGTGTGACTTAGTGTCTCTTCGTGTCTCTTCGTGTCCTCCCCCCTAGTGTCCCAAATCCTGTTTAGGAGACTTCTTATGCAACACATCCGTCTTGGTAAAGAGTTAGCGCAGACTGATTTCGGCAGCGACCCCAGTTGGCGTGAGCGTATAGATGAGCTGACAAACTACGACGAGGCCCTGGTGCCCGACTACGAGCTGCCCAGCCCGCTGCTGAAGGCGGACGGTAGCAAAGTGCGCAGCGCCTTCGACTGGGTCAACTTTCGCCGACCCGAAATACTGCAGCTTTATAAGGATGAAATGTACGGCCAAAGCCCTCCGCTGCCCGACCAGGTCAGCTATCAGCTGCTTTCATGCCGCCATGATGCCTTGGACAATACCGCCCTGCGCAAAGAAGTACGCCTGCATTTCCGCATGCGCTCGGGCAAGGCGCACTACATAGACCTCTTGCTCTATGCGCCTAAAAGCGCCGCCGAAAAACCGGCCCCGGCATTTCTGGGACTCTGTTTCAAGGGAAATCATGCCTGCACTGACGAAAAAGATGTGCGCATGAGCGGTGCGCGGCAAAAAGACCCAGAACTGCTGCAGGAGGAGATGCGCGGCACGCAAGTGGAACGCTGGCATTTCCGCGAATTGGTGAAGGCCGGATTCGCAGGCGTGGTTGCCTGCTATCATGATATCTTCCCGGACCGCGCCGACGGCTGGCAGGACAGCGTCTTGAGTCTCTTCGAAGACTTGCAGGGCTTCCGGGGCAGCCATCAATATTATACCGCCATTGGCGCCTGGGCCTGGGGACTGTCGCGGGCATTGGACTACTTGCACAGCGATCCCTGGGTGGACGCATCCAGAGTGGCCGTGCACGGACACTCCCGGCTTGGCAAGACCTCGCTGTGGGCCGGGGCCAGCGACCCGCGTTTCCGCATCGTCATCAGCAATAACTCCGGCTGCGGTGGCGCCGCCCTGGCCAGGCGCATGCTGGGCGAGACCAATATCGTCATCGCCAACGCCTTCCCGCACTGGTTTGTCAAGCCCTTCCGCAAATATATCGCCAACGAGGAAAACATGCCCTTCGAGCAGAATTTCCTTATTGCTCTCTGCGCGCCCAGGCCTGTGGCCATTGGTAGCGCCAGTGAGGACCTCTGGGCCGACCCCAAGGGCGAGTTCCTCTCCGGCGCTCACGCCAACGAAGTGTATGCCCTGTTTGGCTCGGAGGGCAGCGGCACTTTCACGCAGCCGGAGCCAGGCAAGTATCACAGCGCCGACATCAGCTACCACTTGCGCCAAGGCAAGCACGACCAGACCGCATTCGACTGGCGCCATTACGTGCAGATCGCAGAAAAATATTTTTTCCGCAGCTAAGAACCCAGCTTCGCATAGACTAGGTGAACAGGCAGGAACTTGGACACCAAGACACACCAAGACACACGAAGTCACGGTTTTCCTGTGCTGCCTTGAGCTATGTGCCGTTTTTTTGCAGAAAGCTGAGGCTGCGTCTGCCATAGTGTTTTGCTTTGAGCAGCCGCCAGCCGGAGGCCGGATAATACGGCATGGCGCTAAGCTTGTCATGTTCAAGCACGAGGCGGCAGCCGGGTTTGCACCAGCGCGCAAATTCGTCTTGCAGCAGCAGCTCCCTGCCGCCGAAGCCGCCTGGCGGAGTGACATAGGGCGGGTCGGCCAGAACCAGGTCAAACTGGCCGGCCTGCGCAGAGAGCAGCTTGGCGCAAAGCGCAGCGTCGGCACAGAGAATATCCGTCTCGCCATGAATATGACTCATGGCTTTGCTGACACCGGCCAGATTGCGCTTGATATACTCTATGTGCCCGGGCAGCTTTTCCAGAAAAACCACCCTGGCAGCGCCGCGGCTAAGCGCCTCCAAACCCAAGGAGCCGGCGCCGGCAAATAAATCAAGCACCAGCAGCCCGCTTATGTCGCCCAGGCTGGCAAAAAGAGCCTCCTTGACGCGATCCTCGCTGGGACGCAAAGAAGCGCCCCTGGGAGCAAATAACCTGATGCCGCCGGCAACACCGCTGATAATACGCATAATAATCGCTTTTTGAGGACACTAAGACACACGAAGACCTCGCAGCTCTTTATTGTGCTTTTTTTGGTGTGCTTTTCCGTTTTTTCATGAATCTGGTTGTGCTGCGGTTCGGGTGTCTTCTTCTTTCATATTCTATGCCGCAGCGTTTCAGTGCCTCTATCCAGCTTCCTCCGCCCAGCTTGCGCATGGCGTTGGCGAGCAGATACAGGTGCTTGTGGCGCATATTGGCGTAGCTCAAGTCAACCCCCTGCTGCGCCAGGGCCAGTATCTCGGCCTTGATCTCCGCCGGACTCATGCGCCGGCGCTGCCTGATTTTATCATAGTTGATGCCTGCCGCCGCCAGAGCCGTGCCCCAGCTCTTGTAGCGCCGCAGGGCGGCAAGATAGAGCGGGCGCTGTTCGAGTTGGATATTCTTGGAGTTCAAGGACTGTTTTTCGGCTTTCAAACGCTGTATCTCGGCCACAACCGCCTTTTTTGACCAGCGCTTGTACTTGCGGATTTTGTCATAGTCCAGCCCGCAGCCCTCGATGGCGTACTGCCAGCCGCCGAACATGCGCTCGGCGGCAGCGTAGACGTCAGGATAATTCACGGCGTAATAATGCGAGTTCAGGGGCTCTATGCCATCGCGCGACAGTATGTGCTGTCTGATGGCATGAGCGGTCCAGGATTGATAAATCATAGATGATTCTTCTTTCTGATTGTCTGAGTTCTTCTTCCGGCAATAGGATGGCCTGTGCCGGGTTTTTATATGGGCAGCCTCTCGGGCCGGCATTGCCAGCCTTGGAGCTGTGTACTAGCCCCTCGCTTATTTCAGGGGACGATTTCTGCCTGGCCTCTGCGCGCCAGGAAATTTTTGCCGGTATGTATGGCGACTCCGGCCAGGGTGAAGAGCAGCATTGCCGCATACACGATTTTCATTCTGGGCTTATTCCAGCTGCTCTGCATTTTTTGTCGCTGTTTGCCATCGAGGCGCAGGTGTTTCATGGTACCGTAGCTCATGTCATGCGGCTGATAGTTTTTCAGCCAGCCATGCGTGAGCAGCACCTTGGCGGGGTGGAAGCCCCAGCAGCAGGGGGCATCCTTTTGCAGCAGCTCGCAGGCCTGGGCGATAAGCTCCTGGCGCCGCGGGCCTTCGAGCATGCACTCGAGCTGCTCGAAGAGGCGGTCAAACTCAGGCGAGGCGTAGTTGACGTAATTGGCGCCGCGGCCCTGGCTTTGCACCGTCCCGTTTTTACTGTAGAACAAGAACAGGAAGTTTTCCGGGTCCGGGTAGTCGGCTAGCCAGCCCTTGTTAAAGATCAGCTGCCAGTTGCCGTTTTGCAGCTTGTCGCGCCAGCGGTTGAGATCGCTGGCGCGTTCTTCCAGCTGTATGCCCAGGCTGGCGAACTTGTTCTTCAGCCACTGAAACTGGGCTTTGAAATTCGAGGAGCCGGCATTGGCGTGGTCCAGGTACAGTCGCAGCGCCTTGCCTTCGCGGTCCAAGCCGTTTTCGTAGCCGGCCTGGCGCATCAGCTCGCGGGCCTCGTCCAGGCTGCGCCGCCGGCTGCGCCCCAGCTTTTCATCCCAGGGGCTAACAAAGGGGTTGTCTCGGCAGCTGCCGCTGATCGATGGCGGTATGACGCATTGCGCCGGCAGACCCTGCCCGTTCAAAAAGATGTCGATGAACTCCTGGTAGTCAAGCACGATGGAGAGAGCCAGGCGCAGCAGTCTTTCGGACTCCCCGCTCCCGCCTACGGTCTCATCGAGCATATTGAAGCCGAAGTAGAAAATGGTAGGCGTGATGCTTTGATGCATCTCAAGCCCCTTGGCCAGCAGCTCCTTGGAAAGCTGAAGCTCGCCGCCGCCGCTGAAGTCGGTGGCGTTTTGCAGAAAATCGCTGGGCAGCCCGCTATGGTCGTAGTAGCCCTGGTTGAATTTGATCCAGCCCGGAATGGCCTCGCGCTCATATTGAAAAACAATGCGTTCGATGATGGAGCCAGGCGCCTGGCGCTCCTCGGGTGACCTGCCCTCGTAGTTCTGGTTTCTCTCCAGAAGCACCTGCAGATTGGGCTGCATACGGCTCATCTTGTAAGGCCCGCTGCCCACCGGCCAGTTCTGCAGGCTGAAACCCGCCGCGCGCACCTGGGGCAAGGCGTAAAACTCCAGTGCCTCCCAAGGCAAAGGGGCAAAAAAATGCATGGCCAGCCAGTAAAGCGCCTGCGGATACTTGCGTGACAGGCAAAGCTTGAACTCCCGCTCGCCGAGCACCTCGATGCCGTCAAAGTCAAGCCCGCGATAGTCCAGAAAATCCACATCTGCCGCTGAGAGCCGCTCGCGCATCTGCTCGGAACACTCACGCATCCCGGAGATAAACGAGCTGAGATTGCTGTAGACCGGCGAGGAGAGACGCGGATCGCAGAGACGAATCAGGGCCAGACGGAAATCCTCGGCCCGCAGCTCGCGGCTGCCCTGGCGGGGAAAGTCCAGCAGCGAAACCGCTTTCTTTGGCAGACGGGTAGCCTGGGCGTAGTAAGCCGACCCGTCAGCATCGCGGACAAAACAGGGGTGCTCCTGGTAGCGCAACCCGCTACGCAGCCTCAGGAGATACTCGACCCTCGATACCAGGCCAGGCTCGGGATCAGAGCCGAGCAGAGCGCCAGACTCGTCATAGTAGCGCGGTTCGGGCAGGCTTTCAAGCAGACGCGAAACCAGACGGTAAGGCCGAGCCACATAGTCGTAGTCCAAAGGAGCCTCGACTATGTTATCCAAAATGGCACTTTCGTGCACATAGTACGAGGTGGCCGCATCCAAACTCTTGAGCGGACTGCTATAACTGCTGAATAAAGTGGAGCTGGAGGCGGAATCACTGGGCCAGGGAGAGTTGTTCGTAAGACGAGATAAAAGAAAAACAAGAAAAAATGCGAAAACTGAAAAAACTAAAATTCTTTTCATGCGGGCTAGTGTGGCTGTGCAATGCGCTTTAGACCCTTAGGACAACCAAAAGTTCCTTTAGTCTGGAAAAAAATTAAAAAACGGGCTGAGGCTATGGCTACAACAAGAAGCTTGATCCTGTTGGCGACTATGCTGCGCTAAAAACCGACTCTGTATGGTTACAGCCCATAATATAATACACGAAACAATAATTTCATTTGCCGAAAGAAAAGGTTTTTTGACTCTGCCTTCGTGTGCTTTCGTGTATCTTAGACCCCGTCCAAAAAGGGGGGGGATCGTAGCGCCTCTACGAGGCGCCGGTTTTGATGGCATCTGCACCCCAGGCTGAAGCCTGGGGTTAAGCATGGTTATGCGCCTACGGCGCAGGTAGATACGATGTTCTATAGTAAATTGTACTAAAGACAAAACAGCTCTTTTCTGCGGCTCAATTCATCAGATAGTGCTGATTTTACCCGTAGTGTTGACCTTGGTTAGGCACCCACAAAAGCAAAATTCTCCTGAAAAACGTAAGTTTCTTGTCGAAATTCCAATTTTTTCTTGAAAATCTGTCCATTTGGTGCCCCAAAGGGGCAACCTAATGTAGCCCAGGGTAAGCGAGGCTCCGCAGGAGCCGAGCGCCACCCTGGGTAAAGGCCCCCCCGAATCCGGCGCCCTGTAGGGGCGCCACTAACGGCCTTTCGGCGTTATGACTTTTTTGGACGCGGTGTGTCTTAGTGTGTCTTCGTGTCCAAAAAACCTTCTGTAAGCGGGAATTTTTGTTTAAGCCAGTGTAGCGCCTCTTGTTTATTTTGCAGCCTGCCTTCGAGCTGCTCTGTTTTCAGCGTTTCGAGGATGACTTTATACTGCGGACCAGGCTCATAGCCTATGTTTCTCAAGTCCTGTCCATTCAGCAGCGCCTTCACTGGTGCAGGCCGGTTTTGTTCTTTTTGCCAAGCCTGCAGGATGCGTCCATGCAGCTCCATTTTGCCGTGGCTTGCCAGGCAGTCCAGCCTATGCAGTTCCAGCAGCAGGGGGAAATCCTCTTCTTGCAGGCGGCGTATTTGATTTGCCGCTCGCATCTGGTCGAACTGGCTCAGCGACATATGCCGTCGCACCAGGTCGCTGGCTCGTTTTATAAGGTTGCGCGGCAGCCTTAGCCGGGTGAGTATCTCGCGGCACATTTTGGCGCCCAGGCTCTCGTGGCCGTGAAAACGGATGCGGTCAGTGTGCTCGAAGCAGAGCGGTTTGGCGACATCGTGCAGCAGCGCCGCCCAGGTCAGTATGCGTTTTTCCAGCTCCGAGCAGCGTTTTAGCCGGCCCTGGCTGAAGCGCGGCGCCTCCGCCTCCGCGCTGCAATTTGGCAGCAGCAGGTCCAATTCCTGCAAAAGCAGCAGCGTATGCTGCCAGACGTCGCCCTCGGGATGAAACTGGGGCGGCTGCGCCACCTGGCGCAGGGCGGCCAGCTCCGGCAGTATTTGTTCGAGCAGTCCGGAGCTTTCGAGCAGCTCGAATGCCCGCCGTGAATGCCCGCCGCAGAGCATCTTTTCCAGCTCGCCGGCGATGCGTTCCTTGGAGATAAGCTGTATACCCGGCGCCGCGGCGCATAGCGCCCGCCAGGTCTCTGCCTCGATATCGAACTCCAGGTTAGCGGCGAAGCGCAGCGCGCGCAGCAGGCGCAGCCTGTCCTCCTGAAACCGCCGCTCTGGTTCTCCCACGGCCCGCAGCAGCCGCTTTTCCAGGTCTGCCAGGCCGCCGACCAAGTCGTGCAGCTGCTCGCTTAGAGGCTCGTAGAGCAGGGCGTTAACGCTGAAGTCACGGCGTTTGACATCTTCTTGCATGCTGCCGTAATATACTTTTTCCGGGCGTCTGCCGTCCAGGTATGCGCCGTCCCCTCTGAAGCTGGCCACCTCGTATGCCTGTCCTTCGAGCAGCACGACGACGACGCCGAAGGCCTTGCCCACGGAATAGTGATGCTCAAAGAGTTCTTCCACCTGCTCCGGGCTGGCCGAGCTGGCCACATCCCAGTCCTGGGGCTGTTTTCCCATGAGCATGTCGCGCACGCAGCCTCCGGCCAGGCAGGCCTGGTGTCCGGCGTCATGCAGGCCTTCGAGCAGCTTTAGAACCGCGCGCGGCAGCAATTCCCGCCTTGGCATTTGCAGCACAATTTGCTCTTTTTTCCGCCCGCTCATATAATCTTGTCCCTTTGCGTATCTTAGACCCCGTCCAAAAAGGGGGGGGATCGTAGCGCCTCTACGAGGCGCCGGTTTTGATGGCACCTGCACCCCAGGCTGAAGCCTGGGGTTAAGCATGGTTATGCGCCTACGGCGCAGGTAGATACGATGTTCTATAGTAAATTGTACTAAGGACGAAACAGCTCTTTTCTGCGGCACAATTCATCAGATAGTTCTGATTTTACCTGTAGTGTTGACCTTGGTTTAGGCACCCACAAAAGCAAAATTCTCCTGAAAAACGTAAATTTCCTGCTAAAATTCCAATTTTTTCTTGAGAATCTGTCCATTTGGTGCCCTGAAAGGGCAACCTAATAAAGCCCAGGGTAAGCGAGGCCGCAGGCCGAGCGCCACCCTGGGTAAAGGCCCCCCCCGAATCCGGCGCCCTGTAGGGGCGCCACTAACGGCCTTTCAGCGTTATGAGCCTTTTGGACGCGGTCTATCTTAGTGTCCTTTCCCTTTAGTTTTCTTCCCGGTAATGCTTTAGATAGCTCAGCGCCTTAGGCAGGGCGATATTGGTGCCCTGCTCATTTTCGCCGTAGCTGTTTTCGGCCAGCAGGCGCAGGTCCTTCAGCACGCGGGTATCGCCTTCGTAGGTGACTTTCAGGTCCAAGATGATGGTCAAGGCACGCTGTTCATGCAGCTTAACGATAACATTTTTGGCCAATTCGCGCAGGTTGTCCTGGCTGTTTTCGATAATGGCGGCAACCGGCGGGGGATACTGCAATATATGGATCATGTTTTTCATGGCCAGCTGCCGCAGGATATTGAGCAGCGCCTCGTCCCTGCCAATGGCCGAGGCACGCACTTTGGCGACCAGCTCATGCAGGCTAAGCTGGTCCAGCTGCTCGTACACATATTTTCGCTTCTGCTGGTCTATCCAGCCGTTTACCCGAAACAGGTCGAAAGTGCGCCCGGCGTCATAGCTGCTGCCGCCGCAAAGCAGGCGCACCTCGCTGCCGTAGTGCTGCACAATCGAGGAAACCAGCGCCGAGGGACGGGCGTGAAAGCCGAAAAACGGGGGTATGGGCAGATGCGCCTGGCTGATGACGGCGTACTTCTTGAGCATCTCCTGGCAGAGACTGCGCGCCGAGCTGAGAAAATCGTAGGCGTAGCGGCAAAGATAGTGGGTGAAAATATCCAGGAAAAGGTCCCCAAGCAGGTCCGGATTGCGCGTTTGGCAGCGCAAGGCCTCGGCATTAAGGCTGAAATGACGCTCGTAGAAATGCGCAAAGATAGTGGCCACGCGCAGGATGTGCAGCACGATGCTGATATGCCCGCGCAGCTTGGGCAGGTTCAGGTCGCAGGCCTCCGTGTCGCTGTCGCTTACATAGGTGTCATAAGTGGACTGCAGATTGTGGATGCGCATCTCCAGCGCGCGCATCGAGGCCTCGCCGATGCGGTCGAAATTCAGGTTGCGCCACTCCGGCCCTTTGCTGCGGGCGGCCACGTGCAGAAACTTGGCGTCCTCGGTGTTGTTTAAAAACTCGGTGGCCAGCTGTATGACTAGCTCTTCGGCGGAGTTGTCGGCCTTGGTCTTGCGGTCTCGCGGCAGGCGTCCTGGCGGCAAAAGCTCGCTGAAGTCCAGGCCCAGGTTCTCCTCCGGCTCTGGCCAGCCAAAGCCTTCGCCCTCTTCGAGCAGGTTTTGCAGGGCGCAAAACAGGAAGGCGGCCACGTATGCCAGGGCGGTCTCGGTGCCGGCGAGGAACTCCTCGCGGCTGGCCTCGAGGCTGTATCCCTGGCAGGTGTGCTTGAGATGCAAAAGCTCATAGCCGGCGCTGCTGTAGTTTTTCAACACCGCGATCTGCATGCGAAACACATACCAGCGCGAGTTGCTGCGCGCGCCGTAAGAATCAAGCAGCTCTTCGAGCTGGGTTGATTCGGCCTGCAGATTGCCCAGCAAAGGACGGGTAAGCTCGAGCTGGCCCAAACCCTCCGAAACGATCTTCTGCGCCACACTGAATAGCAGCAAAGAACGCTCCTGCAATAAATTGTCAAATAATTTGCTGTCAACCATAGCCATAACAGGCAAGCGGCTTATGCGGCGCCGCATAAGCCCTTAGTGTATCTTCGTGTCTCTTTGTGTCCCTTCTTGTCCTCCCCCTTCATTTCCCTCCTCGTTCCAGTTTGGCGCTGCCCTCGGAGATTTCAACTTTGGAGATGTTCGCCCTGGCTTGTTCCATTGTGCTTTGGGCTATGGTTTTAAAGTTGTCAGTCAGCTTAGGGCGCAGCGCCTCGGGCAGGGGCAGCAGACCCAGCTTGGCGCTCTGCACCTGCAATTGCAGACTGCCGCGGCCAGTGCAGGCCGGGGTGGCCACCAGACTGGTGTGCAAAGTCAAAAACTTGAGCTTGGCGCTGAGGATTAGACGCACATTGCCGTCAGCGAGAAAATGCACGCTGATATTTTCAGGACTGGGCACGCCGGAGCTGCCAGAGAAGCTTTTCAGCTGCCTGGTGGCCAGCGCGCTGGCGTCCTCGTCGCTGAAGGTGAAGGAGCGCGCCTTGCCGCGGTTCTTCAGCATGTCGTATTTCTTGACCGCGTCCGCAGGCGCATCCGTGCCGCTGTGCCGGCCGCCTACCGGATAAAGCGCGCCTATGGCCACCACGAGAATAAGCACAGTCAAAACAATGCCAGCCACAATGTTGGTGATGCGGGCAATCTTCTGAGAGCGCAGCTTCTTGGTGTCAACTAAATCGTCGGGACGCAGCTCATCAAGCTCAAGACGCTCGCCGCAACCGCGGCAAAAAATGGCGTTAAGCAGGTTTTCTGTGCCGCATTTTGGACAGGTGAGCATATTGGGTATCCTTCTTTTTACAGGTCTAAAAAATAATCTGGCAATTAGCTCGCCGCATTGCCTTTGTCTTTGCTACTACTGCTGCTCTCAGTGGCGGAAGACGGCTTGCCGCCCGAAGCGTACTTGGCTGCCTCAGAGGCGCTGCGGTAGTCGGTGCAGTAAAAACCGCTGCCCTTGAAAATAATTCCGGAACCCGCGCCAATCAAGCGTCGAACACTGGCTTGACAACGAGGACAAACCTCAAGTTTGGCCTCATTCATACTCTGAAAATGTTCAAAGTGATGCCCGCAAGTATCGCAAAGATAATCGTAGGTAGGCATATGAAATCTCTATCTCATGAAAGTGAAAAACGGAAAAAACTACTATAGTTTTATCTTGTCAAAAAGCAAGCCGGCAAAAAAAGATAAATCAGCGAGCAAAGACGGAAAAACTCCAGCTCTGCCATCGTGTGACTTCGTGATGAAAAACGGCTGACTAAAAAAACGCGGTTTTTCTGTAAAATTTCGTATTGTGTGGTATAGTGAAAGAGTTTGCCGGAAAATATTATATCCACCACCCTTTGTAGTGGAGCTTTTCGGGCAGTCAACCCTAGAAAGGAAGGCCATCATGAAAAAATACGAATGTGTTTGCGGGTATATCTATGACCCTGAACTGGGCGACCCGGACAACGACGTCAGCCCCGGCACCGCTTTTGAAGACCTGCCCGAAGACTGGGTCTGTCCGGACTGCGGCCTGGGCAAGGACGCCTTTACCGAACTGTGAGCTAAACAACAAAATGATTTATAAAACTCAGGCTTTCAGCGCGCAGTGCAACTACGCCTGGGAGCCTGATTTTCTGGGTGGCCCTCACATGGCAGAAGAAACGCTTTTTTGTATCGATATTAACGCCGGCGAGAGAATGCTGCAGGGTCGAGCCGGCGAGACACTTTTTCAGGCCCTGAAAAGACAGGATTTCTACCTGCCCAGCGCCTGCGGCGGCCAGGGCAAGTGCGGCATGTGCCGCCTGCGCATCCTGAATGCCGCTTTGCCCGAGCCTGGGGAGGCGGAGCAAAAACTGCTCTCCGTGCATCAGCTCGCGCTAGGCTGGCGACTGGCCTGCCAGACCCGGCTGCGCGAAGACCTGAAGCTCGAACTGCCGGCGGCATACTACGAGGCCGGCGAATACCTGGTGCGCATCACTGCCAAAACCGCGCTCACCAAGGATATAATGCTGCTGCGCTGTCAGGCGGTAGCGCCGCGCCTGGTGCGCCTCGAGGCCGGCTGCTGGATGCAGTGGGTCATACCAGTGAAGAGCCAAGACGGAGAGCCTTGCCTGCGAGCCTTCTCGCTGGCCTCCAACCCCAAAGACCAGCGCAACCTCGAGTTTATCATCAAAAAAACCCCTTGCGGCATAGGTACAGCCTGGATTTTTGACCAGGCAGAGCTGGGCGATACGCTCACGCTGCGCGGTCCGAACGGCGATTTCCACCTGCACAATAATCAGCGCGAAGCGGTCTTCGTGGCCGGAGGAAGCGGACTGTCCGCCATAAGAAGCATATTGCTGGATATGTGTAGCAAAGGCGTTCAACGCAAAGTCAGGCTCTTCTTCGGAGCCAGGCACCGGCGGGACCTGTATATGCTCGATGAACTGGCCGAAATTGAAAAAAAACTGCCGCAGTTCAAATTTATCCCCGCCCTGAGCGACCCGCTGCCCGAAGAACAGTGGCTGGGTGAAAGCGGCCTGGTTACCGAGCTGCTCGATAAATACTATCAGGACTGTTCCGGCATGGAGGCCTACCTCTGCGGCAGCCCAGCCATGCTACAGGCCTGCGTTAACCTGCTGCAAAATAAAGGAATGCCGCCGGAAAATATATTTTTCGACAAGTTCGTCAGCAGCTGCTAGCCCCGAAACCCTTTCCTTGGACACTTAATACACTAAGCAGTCAAAACCCAAAAGAGAAAAAAATGTCAGAGCAGATCAAAATTGCCATTTTAGGCCTGGGTCGTGCCGGTCTGAACATGCATTATTCCGAGCTGAGCCTATATCCCGAACTTTATCAGATCGTTGGCGGAGCTGACCCCCTGTTCAATCGCGCCGAGGAGCTGCACACGCGCTGCGGTGCCAAGGCTTATCATAGCCTGGAGGAGTTGCTCGCCGACTCCGACGCTGAGCTGGTCGCGGTCTGCAGCCGCTCCGCCGACCATCTTAAGCACACTTTGCAAATTCTCGAGGCCGGCAAGATGGCTCTGGTCGAAAAACCCATTGCGGTCAGCTACGCCGAGGCCCTCGAACTGGGCAAGGCGCATGACCAGTACCCCGGCAAGCTCTTCTTCAGGCACAACCGCCGTTTCGAGGCCGGATTCAGCTTCCTGCGCGAGCTGATTGCCGCCGGACACATAGGCGAGGTCTTCGAAATCAAGCTCAGAAGGCTTAGCTACCAGCTGCGCAATGACTGGCAGGTGCTGCAAGACTGCCAGGGCGGACAGATGAATAACTGGGGACCGCACCTTATAGACCAGGCTCTGCAACTGCTCGAAAGCCCAGTCAAGGATATCTGGTGTGACCGTAAACACGTGGTCGCCGCCGGAGACGCCGAAGACCACTTCAGAATTATGCTCAGAGCCGAAAACGGCAGACTGGCTGATATACAAATTTCAGGGGCCTGCAGCACTCCAGAGCCTTATTTCTCGGTCTATGGTACCAGGGGCAGCATCATTTGCAAGGATGACGAGGAACTCAGCTATCGCTGGCTGGCTCCGGAAATCGCAGGTAAAAGCTGCACCGCCAGCAAGGACACGCCAGCCATACTGCCGGGCGAGCCTAGCGCCGGCAGCATGTCCTCAGCAGCGGTTAAATGGCGCTGGGGCACCATGATGGTCGAACCTAAAGACAACTTAAGCACCAAAAGCTTCTACAAGATACTACACGACAGCATACGGGGAGGCAAAAAATTCCCGGTCACCTGCGCCGAGGCGCTCGAAGTGGTACGAATCACTGAAGAGGCCAAAAAATTGTCTGAAATCAAGCATTACTGCTAACGATGCCCAGGCCACTTAGTAATTTAAGAGGCGGCATTTTTGGCCTAGCAGTCCTGCTCAGCCTGGCTTTGCAACTTGCCCTCAGAGGCGATGAACTGCTCTTTTCAGGACAGCGCCTGCAAGGGATTTTTCTGGGCATGGACAAAGCCAGCTCGCTCTCCTTTCAGGTTTTCGGCGAAGAGCAGCCGCGCAGCATCGCCTTTCGTAAGATAAGCTCTTTGAGCCTAGACAAGCCGCTGCCGGTGGGTTATGCTCTGCGCAGTCAGAGCAAAAAGCTACTGCGCGGCCGCCTACATGGCTATGCCTCGCCCAATTTCATGCTGCAGGCTTCTGGCGAAGCGAAGCCTCGCCAGGTCTCCGCCATGCAGCTGCTGCATCTCAAGTATGACTTGGATATGCGCGACTATATGCTGCGTATGCAGGCCTTTCGTCAGGAGCAGGCCGCCCAGCAGGGCAAGGCTGACGCGGCCAGGAGCTTCCCGCTGCCCGGCAAGACCACCGTGGTATATTTCGGCGACGTCCAGCTGCAGGTCAACGCACGCCAAGCCAACCTCTGCCAACGACTATGCGAAGAAAGCAAAAAACCGGCAGCCTACGTGCCGCTCTTGCTTGCTTCGACCCAAGAAGCCCTGGCCAAGGAGCTGGGACTAAAAACCCTGCCGCAGTTCTGGTTCTATAAGGCCGACGGCACCATAAGCTCAAAATTGAGCGGACGCTTCACCGAGGCCGACATCGAAAATGCATTTAAGAAAGCGGCAAAATAAAGGAGTTGCAAGATGCGCAGGCCAATAGGCTGGGTGGATAAAGCGTTTCCCGAGGGAAGACGCGAAGTCAAGGTGCAATACCACGCTGATGATATCATGTGGAAATTCAAGCTCAAAGGGGAGCAGGACTGGGACCGCGATAGCCAACCCCGAGAAGAAGACTGGCTTACACTGGAAAAGAAAATCAAACAGCTCATACAAAGAGGACACCAGTACCAGCGTGAACTGCAATTGGCTGAATTAAGAGGCAAAAAAAATTAAATAGTGGACACTAAGACACACCGCGTCCAAAAAGGCCATTAACCACAAAAGGCACAAAAAAGAGGAAGCTGATTAAGCAGGTAAACTGCAATTACAAGATTTCAAACAACCTGTTTTTGTCTCAACAAAACAGAAAAACTCGATTAAATTGTATAAAAACGCAATTTTTTTGCCGAAACTTCAATTTTTTCTTGAGAATCTGTCCATTTGGTGCCCCGAAGGGGCAACCTAATGTAGCCCAGGGTAAGCGAGGCCGCAGGCCGAGCTTACCCTGGGTAAAAGCCCCCCCCGAATCCGGCGCCCTGTAGGGGCGCCACAAAGAACAAAAGGCTCAACGCCGCTAATATGCAAAAACTGGAATTCTATGTCACTGCCGCACCTGGCACCGAGGAGGCTTTGCGCGACGAGCTTAGCGAGCTGGGCTTTGCCCAGGTGCGCCTCAATCGCGGCGGCATACCCTTTTTCGGCAGCCTCGAGGATGGCTGGCGCGCCTGTCTCGAGACCCGCCTGGGTCAGCGCGTTATGCTGCTGCTCGGGCGTTATGCCGCCAATAGCCCGCAGAGCTTCTATGAAGGCGCGCTGAAACTGCCCTGGCAGCTCTATCTCAGCCCGGCACAAAGCATTAGCACTGCCGCCTATGTGCATGAAAGCCAAGGCGAAAACCCCAACTTCGTCGCCCTTAAACTAAAGGATGCCATCGTAGACAGCCAGAGGCAACACTGGAGCGAGCGCTCCGATGTGGAACGGCAGAACCCCGATCTGCGCGCCTTCGCCTACTGGAGCCGCGGCAAGGCCAGCGTCTACCTGGACCTCTCCGGCGAACCCCTGTTCAAAAGAGGCTATAGGCTCAGCGGCGGCCAGGCCCCCCTGAAGGAAACCATGGCCGCCGCCGTCCTGCGCCTGGCCGGCTGGGACCGCAAGACACCGCTCATCGACCCCATGTGCGGCTCGGCCAGCCTGCTTATCGAGGCCGCCCTCTGGGCCGGAAATGTGGCCCCCGGTATCTGGCGCCAGCGCTTTGGCTTCGAACGCTGGGCCAACTTTGACGAGCTGGCACAGGAAAAAATGAGCGCCCTGCGCGGCGCCTGCCGACATAAAAGCAGCGGACAGCACCCCAGAATCACCGGCTCGGACATAGACCCCGAGGCGCTCAAGCGCGCACAGGAAAATGCGCGCTCGGCCGGACTGAGGCTGAGCTTCAGGCAAATGCCGCTTCGAGAGCTGCAGCCGGAGGGACAAAGAAGATTCCTGGTCTGCAACCCGCCATACGGCGTGCGCCTGGAAGCCGAAAACCGCCTCTTCCAGGAACTGGGCAGCGCCATACAGCGCCTGCATGGCTGGCGCTGTGCCATCCTCGCCGGAACTCCCGCCTGCCTGCGCAACATCAACCTGCCGCCCCAACAGCTCTTCAATCTGAAAAACGGCAGCATCGACTGCCAGCTGGCGGTGTACGAAGTCCCCTAAACCCTACCTGTCCTCCCCCTCTCAGCTAACCGTGTCTAAAAAGCCCCCCAATGCCGAGCGTCTCTTCGACCTGCTCGCCGCGCATATCAAACCGGTCTCCGAGCTAAACTACCGGAGCAATCTGGACCTGCTGATTGCGGTGGTCCTCTCCGCTCAGACCACCGATGTGGCGGTCAACAAGGTCACCGCCGAGCTTTGGAAGCAGTGCCGCAGTCCGCAGGACTACCTGGAGCTGGGCGAGGCCCGCCTGCAGGAGTTCTGTCGCAGCATAGGTCTTTTCCGCAACAAAACACGCTCCATACTCGGGCTTTGCCAGATGCTGCTCGAGCGTTTTGACGGCCAGGTGCCCTCCAGCCGCGAGGAGCTTATGAGCCTGCCCGGGGTAGGGCGCAAGACCGCCAACGTGCTGCTCAATGTCGCCTTCAAGCAGCCGGTCATCGCGGTTGACACCCATGTCTTCCGGGTCTCCAACCGCAGCGGCCTGGCTCAGGGCAAATCCCCCGAGCAGGTCGAGCAGCAGCTAATGGACGTCATCCCTAAAAAGCACCTGCTGCACGCGCATCATTATCTTATCCTGCACGGCAGATACTGCTGCACGGCCAGGCAACCCAAGTGCGAATCATGCGTCATACGCCAGGAATGCCGCTATGAAAACAAAAACCTGCCCGAGAAAACCTAAGTTTGAAATTAAAAGCCTCCCTCTAATAGTCGAGTTTTAACCCAAAGGAGAAAAAAATGCAGATCGGAGTAAGTTCCTACAGCTACAATCGCCTGGTGCGTTCCGGCGAGATGAAGCAGATCGAGGTCATCGCCAAGGCCAAGGAGATGGGCTTTGACGCCATCGAGTTTTCCACTATTACCCTGCCAGAGGGAGAAAACCTGCCCGACTACGCTGCCAAGCTGAAGGCCGAGGCCGACAAGGTCGGCATTCCCATCGTCAACTACACCATAGGAGCCAATTTCCTCAGCGGCTCGAACGGCGATTTGCAGGCCGAAATCCAGCGTGTCAAGGGCGAAGTCGATATCGCCGAAATCCTCGGTGTGCCCGGCATGCGCCACGACGCCGCGGTAGGCGACTTCCCCGCCGATTGGAAAGCCCCCAAGAGCTTCCAGGCCGCAGTGCCGCGCCTCGCCGAAGGCTGCCGCGCCGTCAGCGAGTATGCCGCCGCCAAAGGCATACGCACCATGATCGAGAATCACGGCTACTTCTGTCAGGACAGCATCAGGCTCGAACAGCTGGTCACCGAAGTCAATCATCCCAATTTCGGACTGCTTATCGACATAGGCAATTTCACCTGCGTCGATGATGACTCCGGAGTCGCCGTCGGACGCCTCAAACAGTGGGCCTTCCACTGCCACGCCAAGGACTTCCATCTCAAACCCGGCAGCGAGCCTTGGCCCGGCACCGGCTGGAACCAGTCGCGCGGCGGCAACTGGTGGCGCGGAGCCATTATAGGACACGGCAATATCCCCGTGGCGCAATGCATACGCATCCTGGTCAAAAACGGCTACGACGGAGTATTCTCAGTCGAGTTCGAGGGCATGGAGGACGTACTCAGCGGAATCCAACACTGCCAGGATAACCTGAGACGCTTTGTCGAGATGGCCAAAGCCTAAAAACATCGACGGCTTAGTGCATTTTAGTGTGTCTTAGACCGTGTCCAAAAAGGATGCCTGGCAGGATTTTAGACACGAAGACACACTAAAACACACGAAGGCACACCAAGTTTTTTGAGCTTTTACTTTTAGGCTGGGTCTAATCTACTCCCGTTTTTTATGCAATTTTCTGCTGAATTTTAATTTTTTCTTGAGAATCTGTCCATTTGGTGCCCCGAAGGGGCAACCTAATACAGCCCAGGGTAAGCTCGGCTCCGCAGGAGCCGAGCTTACCCTGGGTAAAAGCCCCCCCGAATCCGGCGCCCTGTAGGGGCGCCACTAACGGCCTTTCCGCGTTATGACCTTTTTGGACGCGGTCTATCTTAGTGTTCCAAACAATACCATGCATCTTTATCTGTCCAGGTTTGAGCTTAGTATATATGCTGCGGTTTTTCTTTTGCTGCTGGGTCTCAGCCTCTGGCCCAGGGGCGGCGGCAAGAACGCCAAAAAGCCGCCGCGCCTGCCTTGCAGCCGCAAACAGGCCGCAGTCTATATCCGCGACCTGAAGGAGATCGCCCGCCAGGAAGAGTTGCGCCAGTGGCAAGACCGCAGCCTGGCCTCGCGCCAGGCCGCCTGGCTGCTGGCCAAGGCCAATTTCGCCCTGGCACGCAGCAAACGCATAGGCGGAGCCGACCTCAAGCAGGAGGTGGCCGCGCTCTATCTGCTCGAAGACAGCTGGAAAATGCTGCTTCGGGCCACCGCGCAAAGCCGCCTGGGCAGACCGGATATGCAGGAGGAGAGCGGCTCGCGCCTGCGCGCCTATCTCTCGGAAGTGGACCAGAGCTTCCAGACCTACTCCATATCGCTGCCGCCGGCCTACGACGCCGATGTGAAGTGGCCGCTGCTGGTATCCATGCACGGGCATGGCTGGTATGCGGCCTTCCAGGGACACCCGGCCCCGGCCTACAAAGGCATTTTTTGCCTCTCTCCGCAGGGCCGCGGAGCCACCGACTACAAGGACCTGGGCGAGCTAGACGTGCTCCAGGCCATTGCCGAAGTGCAAAAGGACTTCAATATTGACCCAGACCGCATCTATCTCACCGGAAGCTCAATGGGGGGTACCGGCAGCTTCCACCTCGGCGTGCACTACGCCGACCGCTTCGCCGCTATCTTCCCCATAGTGGGAAATGCCGACAACCAGGCCTGGACTCAGCGCTGGGGCTGGAACCGCCAGTTCGAAGCACGC
>Ga0265295_1001246_pt1 | contig 45840 bp, 29 predicted proteins | sample Munlansysbiofilm_FD_192503 | JGI IMG/M metagenome (GOLD analysis project Ga0265295, IMG submission 192503) | Leachate microbial communities from a municipal landfill in Southern Ontario, Canada - Methane capture system biofilm | ecosystem: Engineered > Solid waste > Landfill > Unclassified ...
TTGGTCGACGGGGACGTCGACCTTCCGGAATACATGCCTACCATCTCATCAGCGGCGACATATCAAGATGTAATCCGGAAGGTTAACGTCCCCGTTAACCTGGCTCCGCAGGAGCCATCAGAATACCCATCATAACTTACAAGGCTTAGATTTTACCGCAGATCAGCGAAGCCCTCAAGGCTTTTGGCCGACGGGGACGTCTGCCATTGAGCGCTGTGCTGTCATTCCGGGGTAGTGGCCCCGGAATTCAGTCATAAACCCCGCTCGCGGGGTGCTATAGGCGGGGGTTTCAACCCCCGTAGCCGCAACGTGCCATACAATGTTGCTTTGGCCCGCCCCTCCCCAGGCGCAGGCGCGGCCTGTGCCTGGGGAGGGGCGGGCATATATTTTATCGCATGGATGCAACCTGTGTATGGGGGTTGGAACCCCCGCCTATATTCCCGCACCGGTTGAGACCGGTTTTTCGGAAGCTCCGGTTTCTCCCCGGGCTGTGCTGATATTAACTGACCAGGTATGGACCAGGTATGGACAGGGGGTTCACGGGGAATATTTCTTGCTTCGCTCCCAATATCAATACGGTATCAATACGGAATCAATACGGATTTCATCCGTAATGATTCCGTATTGATACCGTATTGATATTGGGAGCCACCCGGGTTTTTACCGAATTTCTGGCGACTTTTTTCGTTGGTCGGTATGAACCACCAGGTTCAATGGAAAGCTCTTTTTCAAGCCGGGTGAGTGAAGGGGTCGGCTGGACACAATACTTTCAACCGACCGGCCTCAGATCTTCATTCCGGGTGGTGAGGCTGGATTCGAGCGAGTCACGAGCATCGACTCCAGCAGGGCCATCACCGGGTGTCGACACAGGCTTGTATGGACCTGTCAGATGTTTGAACCCTCTCTCTGTGTCTCTGTGCCTCTGTTTTTATCGTTTTTTTATCCTGTCGATTCTGTCATCCGGGTTCTATTTCACATCGGCGTGAATCCGCGTCTTTTTCCGCGAAAATCTGCGGGAAACCTCCTGTTTTCATTCTTCCTGTGCCTCAAGATAAATCTCGGGCACCCAACTGACTGAAGTCTATGCTACAAAAACTCTGTGCCTCTGTTTTTTTCGTTTCATCCTGTCGATCCTGTCATCCGAGTTCTATTTCACATCCGCGGGAATCCGCGTCTTTTTCCGCGAAAATCTGCGGGAACCCTCTCTGTCCCTCTGTTTTTATCGTTTTTTAATCCTGTCGATCCTGTCATCCGGGTTCTATTTCACATCCGCGTGAATCCGCGTCTTTTTCCGCGAAAATCTGCGGGAACCCTCCTGTTTTCATTCTTCCTGTGCCTCGAGATAAATCTCGGGCACCCAACAGACTGAAGTCTATGCTACAAAAACTCTGTGTCTCTGTTTTTATCGTTTTTTTATCCTGTCGATCCTGTCATCCGGGTCCTATTTCACATCCGCGTTAATCCGCGTCTTTTTCCGCGAAAATCTGCGGGAACCCTCCTGTTTTCATTCTTACTGTGCCTCGAGATAAATCTCGGGCACCCAACAGACTGAAGTCTATGCTACAAAAACTCTGTGTCTCTGTCCCTCTGTTTTTATCGTTTTTTGTCCTGTCGATCCTGTCATCCGGGTCCTATTTCACATCCGCGTGAATCCGCGTCTTTTTCCGCGAAAATCTGCGGGAACCCTCCTGTTTTCATTCTTCCTGTGCCTCGAGATAAATCTCGGGCACCCAACAGACTGAAGTCTATGCTACAAAAACTCTGTCCCTCTGTTTTTATCGTTTTTTGTCCTGTCGATCCTGTCATCCGGGTCCTATTTCACATCCGCGTGAATCCGCGTCTTTTTCCGCGAAAATCTGCGGGAACCCTCCTGTTTTCATTCTTCCTGTGCCTCGAGATAAATCTCGGGCACCCAACAGACTGAAGTCTATGCTACAAAAAACTCTGTGTCTCTGTGCCTCTGTTTTCAAAAGGTCTTTTTCTGTCCCTCTGTTGTAACCGCCAATTCGTGGGAATTCCTGTGATTTGCGGACAAAGAAAAACCCCCGCGGCGTTGCGGGGGCAAATATGCAGCAGGAAGTTCCTGCCAATTTAGACCGGGATCAGTTGACCTGGTCAGTGATCATGCGTTTCTTGTAGGTGGCGCGGGGTACGGATTTCTCCAGGGGCGCGGGAGCGGGGTTGGCCTTCACCTTGTTGGGGTTCAGGGCCATCTTGCTACCGTCGGTTTCGGTGGAGGCGGTCACATAGAAGAACTGGTAGGGGGCTGCGCCCTCATACATGTAACCGAGGTCGCCAATAGCGGTGGCGAGCGGTGTCCAGGGTTGGAGAGCGGTGGGATCGTTGGAGCCATATACGTTGTAGGAGAGGGCTCCGGTCACAGCGTCCCAGGAGATGGTGGGATAGCCGCTGTCCAGAACGATGGATATGATGGGGGCTTCCACACCTATGGTGCCGAGTTCGACGGAGCATCTGATGCACATGTCTTCATCGGTGGCGTTGGGAGTTACCCACGTATAATCGAGAAGGTCGGCATCGTAATAATAGGCCCAGGAGGTGGCCCAACTGGAGATGGGAATTGACATGTCACCCATGAGTCCGGGCGCGCCGGCTTCGTAATCACCAACCTGGAAATAGGCCACGTAGAAGGTTTCGCCGGCCGGGATGTTGATATCATAGGCGGAGACATCATAGGTGTTCCACTCTCCCAGAGTGCAGGTGGCTGGGGTGATGGGCACCAGGGGATTGGCCATGTCCGGAAGGCCGGTGCCGTCATCCGGGAAGATGGCGTAGCTGAGGTTGCCCAAAGCACCGATAGGCCAGGTGTTGTCCCTCATTTCGAAGCTTACTTCGGTGATCTTTACGGGCTGGTCGTAATACCAGAAGGCATTGGCCCAGCCGTCACCCGCATCGTAGTAGGCGTGCGCCATGCTGCTGTTGTCTTCGTCGTAGGCCAGTGCGTCACCCAGGGTGAGATCCGGCACATCTTGCTGCAGATAGACATTGTTGTTACCCGGGGTAACGTCAAGGTCGTGCCAAGCTTGGAGTTGCAGGATGTAACGTCCAGGGGTGGTGGGCAGGGTGCAATCCGCGAAGGTGTCGAGATGCAGTTCCTGGCTGGCGGCCAGGTTGACCGTGGTGGAGCTTACCCAGAGAGGTGTGGTCATATCCGCAGCGTCCCAAAGGGCCAGAGCAACATCCACGCCGGTCACCGCGATGGGTGTCCCGGTATTATCCATACTGTTGTTGGTCACGTCGGCTTCATAATTGATGACCTCACCGGGCGCCATGAAGAAATCGCCCGTGAACCAGAGTGAACTGGCCTCGACGTCGACCTGGTCACCCAAGTAAGTGACTTCAGCCGTAAAACAGTAATCGTACCACATATCCCAGCCTACTGGTTCCACAACGGTGTAATAGTTGTAGCTACTTCCGGCGACAGAGGCGTCGTGCATGGTGGCAGTCTTAGTGTTTGGCAAAAGACCATTCGGAGATGTCATCACCATGGCAAAGGCGGTGCCGTTGGCGCCGGTGGGGCCGAAGACGAGGTTGGCGGCGGATAAATCCACATAGTTGAAATCTTCTCCGACGGGTGCCGTGGCCCAGTTAATGAGGTCCGCGTACAGTATTGTTGCACTAGCCAGAGGGAACATCCCGCTCTGGTCTGGTAAACCATTGACATCAACAGGCCAGATCTCGATGAGCACGTTGGCCTGTCCGAGGGCACCTGGTCCATAGAAAGGGAAATAGACCCCTTCCAAATCGCAATTGACTGGAGGCGTAAACACCGTTGCCGCTCTTGTCAAGACTGAACCGTCGGTCATTTCCCTTGGTATGGTTTGCAAATAGACCTCACTGGTCCAATACTTAAGCTGAACAGCCGCCAAGCCGGAAAACGCCAGCAGCACCAGCATTAATATTACTAGTTTCTTCATAATTAAGTTCTCCTCTTTTCAGAGTTGGTTTGAAGAAGTTAAGCGATGGGAGTCCTTTCCGCGCGGCCGTTTATTAGTCCGGCCGGGCTGCGGCCTCCCTGTTTGGTATCGATACCAAAGAACGGTTACGGATGCTGTCTGCGCGGCCGGGCACTGCGTTGGCGTGTACATGTGCGATGATGTGGTGGCGAAGGCGGCGCCTGGCTGGAAGAGGGAGATCCGTGGTTTGATGGGGGGTTGGGGTTTGTTTGCGGAGGGTGAACGCGAAAGTGGGCGCTTCTGCAGCGGGACTCTTTCGAGAGCGGCAGAGAACAGACTGGATCGGGCCAAAGGCTGTTGGGGCCAATCATCGCTCCTTTCATTCCACTTCGCGTAGCGTGAAAAACAAAAATACATCTTCCGGGAAAGCCGCGCGGACAAGGCTTGGCCGGCCCATAATCCCTGAGGCGGGTTTCCCCAAATGAACACAACTTTGTTATGGTTTCCCTTTTATGCGCCTGCAATTTATATGTCAAGGAATTTCTCAGCCCCTTTTCGGCTTTGCCTGTGGAAAAAGAAACACAACCGCGGTAAGATGTATCAACGCATATGGTTCCGGCTTTGGCGCGGGCAGCATTCATTTGTTGCGGGAAATGACTTTTTTGAAAACAGAGGGACGGAGAGGGTTCCCGCAGATTTACGCAGAAAAAGACGCAGATTTACGCAGATCAATGTAACATCAGCTTCAGCTTGTTGGATGCCCGAGATTCATCTCGAGGCACAGGGAACACGAAAACAGAGGGACAGAGGGACAAGGTGAGCAGGGTACGCGAAAACACCGGCAATGGAGAATTCGTGCTAATTCGTGTAATTTGTGGACAGAATAGGTCGCGGAAAAGCGCGGAAAAAGGGAAAGAGTGGTCAGAAAAAGAAGAAATGACGGGAACACCTGTAACCGCCAGAATCCGCTTGATCCGTTGAATCCTTTGCATCCGTGGGGAAATGGAACCCGGATGACAGGATCGACAGGATAAAAAACGATAAAAACAAAGGCACAGAGAGGGTTCCCGCAGATTTACGCAGAAAAAGACGCAGATTTACGCAGATCAATGTAACATAAGCTTCAGCTTGATGGATGCCCGAGATTCATCTCGAGGCATAGGGAACTCGAAAACAGAGGGACAGAGGGACAGAGTTTTTGTAGCATAGACTTCAGTCTGTTGGGTGCCCGAGATTTATCTCGAGGCACAGGGAACACGAAAACAGAGGGACAGAGGGACAGAGGGACAGAGTTTTTGTAGCATAGACTTCAGTCTGTTGGATGCCCGAGATTTATCTCGAGGCACAAGGAAGAGTGATAACAGAGGGACAAGGTGAGCAGGGTACGCAAAAACACTGGCAATGGAGATAATTCGTGTTAATTCGTGTAATTCGTGGACAGAATAGGTCGCGGAAAAGCGCGGAAAAAGGGAAAGCGTGGTCAGAAAAAGATGAAAACACACGGGATCTAATCCGTATAATCAGTAAAATCCGTTGAATCCGTAGAGAAAGATATTCGTGCCAATTCGCGTAACTCGTGGACAACTGCCTGGATTCCGGGTCTGGTTCCGCTGTAGTCGATGCTCCTGCGTCGCTCGACGCCAGCCTCACCGCCCGGAATGACGTTGCTGTGTACCTTGTGACCAAATACATACACCTCTCCGTGTCTCTGTGCCTCTGTGTTAAATCTTTTATTGCTGTGCCTCGAGATGAATAGAGGTTCACGCAGATAACGCAGAAAAAAACGCAGATTGACGCAGATTGTTCATATGATTGAAATCCGTATAATCAGTTGAATCCGTAGGGAAAGAAATTCGTGTAATTTATGGACAAGAAAAAGGGCGGGACCGAGGTCCCGCCCATGTTTGCAAGCCGGGGAGGATGACCCTCCCGGGCTGGGGTTTACTTGTTCAGTTGCGGCCAAACGCCTTTGGAGGCTGGCATTTCGCCGTCGCTCGCGGTGATCTTGAAGAACTTGTAGGCTGTGGCGCCCGCGTCGAAGGTGAAGCTGGGCGTGGCGCTGTAACCCAGTATGGCCCAGGGATCCGGGGCATAGGGGTCGTTGGAGCCATAGACGGTGTAGTAGCTGGCGCCGGGTTCGGCGGGCCAGGCGATGGTGACATTGTTGCCGGTGGCGCCGATGGTGCCGTTCTCCACATCCGGAGGCGTGATGAAGATGCCCAGGGCGTTGGAGATGATGGCCTCGGATTCCAAGGCTCCGCTGTAGTTGGCTTTCACCGCCCACTTGTAGGATCCTTCACCCAAGGCGGCGAAACCGGTATCAAGGTAGGTGGTGTCGGCAACCGCTCCGTCGAGCAGGTTCCAGTTGCCGGGAATTGCTTCATCGGCAGCCAGGAAGCGGAAGACGTCGTAGTTCAGGAACCAGCGGTCGTCGTTGCGGGCGCCAAACTGGGCGGCCATGGCCTTGCTGGGGGCGGGGCCGATGTAGATGTCGTCGATGTACAACCCCGCGTAGGAAACCACGGTGGTGGCATACACGGAGAAGCGGATCTGAATGGTCTGATCCGCGTAAGCGCTAAGATCGACCACTTTCTCAGCCCAGGCATTTTCGATGGCGGTTTCAGTAAGGACCGTGGTCCAAGTGCTGCCGTTGGTTGAAACCTCCACATAGTAGTAGTCGAAAGTATAGTAGAGGTTGTTCCAGCGCCAGAAGCGCATTTGCGGACTGGTGAAACCAGCCAGGTCCACGGTATTGGTCAGGTAACTCCAGGCACCGGACATGGAGTAGGGAGCGTAGAGGATGGTTCCCCAAAGTCCGGTTCCGGAATAAGCCGCCGTGGGTGGCACTTCGCTGTCTGGATAACCGCCAACAACGTAGTTGGCCACATTGTAGGCATCGGTCCACTGCCAGTCTCCATATCCGCCGCTCACCCAGCCACCGTTGTCATCCTCGAAATCGAAGAAGAGGTAGTCGGGTTCTCCGGCAGGTTCCCAGAGCAGGCGCGCGTTGTCGCCTTCGTGGCTGGCCACCAGGTTGTAGGGCGTCCAGAGGTATTCGGTGAGGTTGATGGTGCCCAGGTCGACGTTGGTTTCGATGGCGTTGAAGGAACCGCTTGCTGACGCGTATCCCGCTTTGCTGACTTCCCAGGTGTAGGCGAGGATGTCCACGCTGCCTTTCACGTCGGCAATGCTGAACACGCCCCCCGCGCCTGTGGTGGTGCTGTAGTTGTGGTATCCGAAGAGCTCAACTGTGGCGCCAACAAGGCCGGCGGGATAGTCGTTCGAGGTTACCACACCGCTCACGGTGAGGCTGGGCAGGGCTTGCAGATAGAAGTCCTGCGTAACGGGGGTACCGGGCTCGAAGGAGATGCCTGTGGCCGTGCTGCTGTAGTAGTCGGTGGCGGAGCAGGTCAGATCCACGAAGGTGCTGTCCCAATAGGTGAATTCGTAATATCCGAATTCATCTGTGTAGGCAACGGCACGTTCGGTGAGGTTGACCATGGCGCCTTCGATCGGGGTGGTGGTGCCAGACTGGTACACATGGCCGGAGAGGATGGCCTGCGGATCGAAGGTCGCGTTCTGCACCACGAACAGGGTGTTGGGCACATATCCTACAGCCGTTCCCGTGGCGGAGGGAGCCAGCGGATCGTAGGTGACGCTGTCGCTGTAGAGATAGCGCGAGCGGTTGGTATGGTCCGGAGTGGTGGTGTAGTAGAATTTGTCGCTGGCGGAGTGATAGACCGTGTCCATGGGACGGTTGACCCTGGTGGCCAGGGTGCCGCCGGTGTAGGAGAACGGGGTATCCAGCGGGATCACGATGTAGTTCACTCCGGAGGGGAAGTCCACCGTGCCATCAAAGACCAGGGTGTAGTCCACGCCGGGCAGCCAGCCGCCGGTCAGGTCGGTCACCGTGGTGTGCGCCATCCAGATCTTTACCGCCTTTCCTGTAAGATCATTCAGGAAGGTGTTCTTGTACACGATGGCGGTGATGGTTCCGGATTGCAAGTGCATTTCATCGGTGAAATACAGCTCTTCAGTGACGCTGTTCTTGTAATACATGCTCAGCGGCAGGTAGTAGCCGGAGGTGGTGGTTTCGTCGTCGCCCACGGGGATCACCGTCATGGTGTTGTCCAGAACGTAGAGCTCGGTGGTGGGGGAATCGTCGTTGGTGGCGTTTTGGTCGCCGGTGAGCACCACTTTGCCATAGACCTCGTAAACTCCGCCGGTGGCGGGAGTCCAGGACAGGATGTGCTGGGCGCTGGCGCCAGGATCGAGCGGGGTTGTTACATCCAGGGTCGCCAGTTCGGTGCGGGCATCCACGCTCATCAGTTTCACGGTGTAGGCGCTTTGGGTGGCTGTGCCTTCGTTATAGACGTCAACCGTGAAGTCGTAAGCGGTGCCGGCTGTCATTATGCCGGGATTGGAGACCGCGGTGGCGGCCAGGTCGTTGGGCAGCAGTTCGAGCAGGCGCACGTCATCGATGTAGAGGCTTCTGTAAGTGCCGCCCAGGCCATGCATGAAGCAGATGTACTGGTCGGTGCCGGTGTAATCGGCATAGGACACTTCATACTCGGTTTTGGTGGAGGTCAGGCTGATGGAAGCGATCTGGTTGAAGGTCCCGGTGCCGTCGGGGACGTCCACCGTTCCCACCAGCAGCGGATATCCGGTGCTGCTGCTGCTGGCGTAGAATTTCAGCTTGATCTGGCTGAGGGAGCGGCCCAGGTCGATCATAGGCGTGATCAAGCGCAGGTCGGCAGCGGCGTCGGCGCTGTTGCTCATCTGGACGCTGTTGGGCGGGCTTTGCGCGTAGGTGGTGGAGCTGTAGGTGCGCACGTAAGCCGAGGTTGAGGTCGAGTTCACGTATCCGGTCCAGCCATAGGCCATGTCCGGAGCGGTGACGCTGTCGAAGTACTCTTCGTGCGGCAGGGCCACGATGGTGGGATCGGGCAGGGTGGTGAAGCGGAACACCTGCAAACCGGAAGTGGGATCGGGGTTGCCGTCATCGTTGTAAGGCAGCACCGCCCAGTACCAGGTGGTGTTGAATCCCAGATCGATGTCGGCCTGCGCGCTCAGATCCAGATTGCTGTTGGTGGTCTCATACAGGTACTCGCCGTAGTAGTCGTTGCCGGGATCGATCAGGCTGGTACCCACGAACACTTCGTAGTAGGTCGGGGCTCCGCCACCCACCGCGTTCTGCCAGTTCAGGATGCAGTTGGCAGGATCAACGGTTGTGGAATTGTCTTCCGGAGCCAGCAGGGTCACATGCTCGGGTGCCTGTCCGCCCAGGCGGATGCGCACGTTGTCCACGAAGAAGTCGTTGTCGGCATTGCTGACGGTCGATTCCCCGTAGAAGGCGACGTATTTGATGCCGGTGTAGGCATCCAGCGGGATCACATAATGGTCGCCGGTGTGGGAGACGCTGTTGTACACCTCGTAGATGCCGCCGGTGGTCAGGTCGTCATTGTCCCAGACCTTCACGGCGTTGGCGGTGGACCAGGATGTGCCGTCGCTGATCAGGACCACGAACTTGTCGTCCACGCCGGAAAGACCGGCAGGATCGTCCGGAGGCAAGGCATTGGTGTAATCCGTCAGGGCAATATCAAATTCCAACTGGTAGCCCGCCCCGGGCATCTGTATGGGCGGGGTCATCAGCCAGTATTTCCAAGTTGTTCCGTATATGTTCGTTTTGGCTGATTTGTTGGTAGGGTCGGTTACTATATTGGCGAAGTCATCCTGCAACCAGCCACTGGTGGTGGTTGTGAGCGTTACAGGCTCGGTGGTAAGCAGACCCGACCATCTGGTCCAGTTGGTGGGCGGGAAGGTGGTTCCGGTGGTGCCGAAATCCTCCAGCCAGGGCATGGTGTAGATGATGGGATCCGGCCTGGTGGTGAAGCTCTGCACCGTCGCGCCGGGTCCGGTGCCTGAGCCGTTGTAGGCTGCCACAGTCCAGTAGTAGGCGGTGTTGTAGTTCAGGGCCGTGGTGAGGGTATAGGGCGAGGTCACGTCGCTGGCGTAGAGTGTGCTGCCGTCGGTGGTATCCAGGTAGAGGTTGTAGCCGGTGGGGATGCCGCCCGTGGTGGGAGGATCCCATTCGAAGGTGGTGTATTCGTTCACATCGGTGGCCAGGTCCGCGGGCGCAGTCAATGTGGGCGCGCCGGGCGCTACCGCGGCAAGGTCCGGACCGAAGAGATGATCGACGTAAATGTATGACGCTGCGGTTTGTTGGGGAGAATGGAAGGCCAGGTAGTAATTGCCGGGGGTCAGTCCGCTCAGATCAATTGTGACCGGATACCAGATGCCAGTTGCGGCAAAGGTGATATCCGCGCCCACCTGGGTCCAAGTGGTCCTGTCGGTCGATTGCAGAACCTGAAGCACCTGGCTTGTGGCGGATGCCTTGGCATAGAAATCCAGGCTGCTGGTTGCGTCTACGGCCAGGATGGGTGTTGAAATTGTGTAGGCAGTGGATGTAGACGTGTAGGCATACATGCTGGCCGCGCCATAGAAGGGCGAGGTGGTGCTGCGTCCCCAGTAAGTCGTGCTGGTGGTGGTCCTCAGCCAGCCCAGGGGCGGGAACTCCGTGGCATCGAAGCTTTCGGCGATCTGATCCGCAGTGGGCGTCTTGAAGCTCCAGGTAGTCACGCCGGTGGCCGGCCCGTTGGCGTTGTAAGGCACCACTTTCCAGTAGTAGGTGGTCCCGGGGGCCAGGGTGGGCGTGTAGGAGGTTCCGGGCTGATCATTGCTGACCAGGGTGCTGCCGTCCACCGTGTCCAGATAGACGTCATAACCATCTGGCATGCCCCCGCCGTCACTCCAGGACAGCACTCCGTCCAGGAAGCAGTAGCCGGCGTTGGCGGGATAGACCAGCACGGCCGGGTTGGGGGGATCGGTTTGCGGGGTTACGAGGGCCAAATTGGATCTACTGGTGGAACGCGTCCCGGCTGTTGTTGGCCAGGTTGTATCAGCTTGCTTGTAAACCAATTTGTAGTCCGGGCTGGTGCTACTGTAGCGCCAGGTGGGATAGCCGGTCACATAATCGCCGTCCCAGTTTTTCCAGAAGATCTCGATGTTGCTGGTCCCATCCCAGTCGAAATTGGCCAGGTTGAAAGCGATGTAAAACCAGCCGCCGCCGTTGAAGGTGAGGTTGCCGGAAAAGACCTGGGTGAAAGCGGTGGAATCCGGCATGGCGGTTCCGGTCTCGTCGGCGGTGGTGTTGTAGGTGGTTAGGGTGGTGTGCCGGATGAACATGTGCAGGTCCAGCATTTCATAGTTGGACGGTGTGTTTCCGACGTAATATCCGACCCCGACCATGTTGTCGGTGCCGTCATAGCCCGCTGCTGTCATCTCCGCGGCGGTGACGATGGTCTTGGTCCAGCCAAAGTCATATAGTCCGCTGAATGGTCCATACGTGGCTGAGGAACTGGTGCCCAGGGTGCCGATGGGATAAACGTCGGCCCAGGCAAACGCCGCCAAGAGCAGGAGCAGGGTAAAGAGCAAGGGTTTTTTCATGTTAACTCCTTGGGTAGGTGTGAATGTCATCAGACGGGATCTAAGCGATAAATTGACTCCGCCTGCTTGGGTATTGAAGTTGAAAAGAAGGGGTAAGGACTTCCGGGGCGGGCGCGGGCACGGTTTTGATGTGATAATGTGCGACGTTATCCTCATGTAATGGGTGCCGGACGCGGGTTTGGGGATGGTCCTTGCTTGGGATTGATGTTATGTTGTTGTGGTTTTGAATGCTTCTTTCCTGATCGGGGATGCGGTTGCATCCTCCTTCCCCAGATCTCCTCGAATTCCTACGATCGAAATGCGTGAGTTCTTCCCGCATTCAATCTCCTTGGTCAGTTTTTGTCCGGTTTGGTTAAACTGCTTAAGGCCGTTCGTTGTGTGGCTTGAAATACGCGTCAAGCCGACCGGGGACGTGAACCAAGTTCGCCCCGGGGATGGCATTTCACCACCCGGCCATCATTTTTTTTAGCCCGCCGGGGGTGTCAAGCTTTTTTTCGCGGGGAGCGGCGGAAGCCAATCCAGGAGTAGCAGACATCCCCGTCATTCACCCCACGAACTCACTGCGCTCGTCCGCGAGGACCCCGAGCCAAGGCCCGGAGGGACTTTTGGAACTAAAAGACAAACCCCTGCGGGGTTTCGCAAACGGGGACGTTTGCGGCTCCAGTGGCATATACAGGAGTGGCAGACGTCCTCGTCTGCCAAGGCCCGGAGGGACTTTCTGACGCAGAGAACAAGCTTCTCCGAAGCTTCGCAAACGGGACGTTTGCAGCTCCAGGATGGAGAGCTTTCGAAACTCAAAGAACAAGCTCCTTCGAATCTTTGCAATCGAGGACGTTTGCGACTCCGATCTGGGTCAGTTGTAACTCCCGAAAAAACTACTTTACAGTTTTAGATACTTCCATCCCTTGGAAAAAACATCTTGGGAAAGCCTTATGGAAAAGATCGTGGAAAAACACCGGCGCTCATTACCTCATTTACAGCTGGAGGGACAGATCATTTCCCTCACCTGGCGGCTGGCCTTCACCCTGCCCCAAACCTTGCTGGACATGCAGGACGATTTGAAAGAGACCTTGGCCAAAATCGGCAAGCAGAAACATCTGGATGCTGCAGCCACATACTCAGAATATGTAAAAAAGCTACAGGACTACGATGCCTATTTGGGGAAATTCGAACTGGCGGGAATATCTTTGACTGAGGATGCAATCGCCTCCATGCTGGCCTCCGCGTTCCGGTTCTACGACAGCAGTTTGTATGAATTGCACAGTTATTGCCTGATGCCCAACCATGTTCATTTGCTAATCAGGCCACTACTGGACGGTCAGGGCGGGTTCCATCAGACCAGTGCGATCGTGCAACGCCTGAAGAGCTTCACTGCCAAACGGATAGACGCGCACTTGGGGAGGCGGGGAAAGGTTTGGCAGGCAGACTATTTTGACAGATTCATCCGGAATCCTGCTGATTATCTGAATGTTGTGAAATACATCCTGGATAATCCTTTGAAAGCCGGATTGGTTAAACGCCATGATGAGTGGAAGCACGCTTATTACCAGCCAGGCTTGATCTGAGACAAGTGAGGCTATTGGAGGTGCGTCAAACGGGGACGTTTACGGCTCCAGTGGCTGATCCAGGAGTGGCAGACGTCCCCGTCATTCACCCCACGAACTCACTGCGCTCGTCCGCGAGGACCCCGAGCCAAGGCCCGGAGGGACTTTCTGACACAGAGAACAAGCTTCTCCGAAGCTCCGCAAACGGGGACGTTTGCGGCTCCAGTAGCATATACAGGAGCGGCAGACGTCCCCGTCTGCCAAGGCCCGGAGGGACTTTTGGAACTAAAAGAAAAACCCCTGCGGGCTTTGGCAAACGGGGACGTCTGCCACTCCGATGTTTTGTGTGTTTTGTGCAGATGGGGACGTCTGCCACTCCGATATTTTATTCTTCACTCCGCGCGAACAAATGGAAAGGAGTGGAAAAAAATCCATGCTTCGGGAAATGATTCCTCCCCCCAGGAAGAAAAGTCCTTGACAATAAGTTCGGTACCGGCAGCCTTGACTTTTATAGCGTTGAATATTTTCTGCCTAGCTTGGATCTCTTTATTGGCCTGCCATGCAGGCCCGATCCACAGATTCCGGAAACCGCTACGGCTTCCCAGCAGGGGACAGCCGCAAACACAGGGAGCGTTGATGAAACTTGGCTACCGAGCATACCAGCTTCAAGCTTCCGGCAGCCCCAAACTGCCGCGAGGAAGAGCAGCATCAACTTTCCCCGGCTTTCCACCCTTTTATTTCAAAGCATCGTCCGAAAACAGTTTTCCCCCGTCCCCCGCTTTGCGCGACGCGTCCAAACGTAACATCGCACATTACAAGCGGCCTTCCGCGCGAATCCAGGCCACGGGAAAACAGCTTCACTTAGTAACTTCAAAAACAAATCCGGGGCCGCAATCCGGCCGGGAGAACAAACCTCCGGGCTGAAACCGGCCCCGCAGACCTATCCCCAGAAATTCTTCAACCCAACAATGCCTCTTCAAGGAGAGATGATTTATGAAGAAATTACTAATTCTGCTAATGGCCCTGTCCCTGGCGGGACTGGCTTTTGCTGACGTAATAATCGGATCAGGGACAAGTACCGGAAGGTATCCCCTGAACGATTATTTCGTGTATTCCAGGTCGCAATGCATATATTTGAGCTCGGAAATAAGTGCCAACCCTGGCACAATAACCGCTTTGCAATGGTATCGGAATGATACCGGCGCGGATCCAAACGCCATAGGCACCACCGAAATCTGGCTTACGGAAACACCCTTGACCACATTGTCCACCTGGCAGACTGAGGGAACCCTGGTTGCCACCATTTCCAACATAGACCTGGGTTCCGGCGGTGGCTGGTATAACGTGGATATTGCTGATTTCGATTATTCCGGTGGGAACCTTATGGTTTCCGTTCGCACCCAGAACGCGCCATATACCTCTCCTCATTCCTACTGGCGCTATACCAGCACCTCAACCTACTTAAGTCTGCTTGGCAATAGTGACGGTACAAACCCTCCAGATGTATACACGAGTTATTCCCGACCGAATATAACATTCGTGGGCATCGACGTTGCGGTGTGGGACGAACCCACCAACCATGTGACGGATTTTGCCGCAGGGACTCTGGCCTATACCTCTATCCAGTTGAACTGGACCGGTTCCACCGGCGCGCAGCTGCCCGGCAATTATCTGATCCAAGCGATCAAGAGTCCCGGAACCTATGCCGCGGTGGCAGATGGAACTCCGGTGGCCAACGACGCGGTTTGGACAGACAACAACGCCGCGATCAACGTGGCCCATGTAGTGGGTGCCAACACCTACACTTTCACGGGGCTGACTGCCAACACGGCCTATGAATTCAAGATCTGGCCCTACACAAATTCGTTGGCCGCAATTGATTTCAAAACCGACGGGACCATCCCGACGGTGAACGCCTCCACTCTAGACCCCACCCAGGCTCTGGATTACAGCCAGGACTTCAACAGCGGCACTTCGCTGCCTGCCATCAACTGGACCGGAGACATGTCTATTAGCTCCACACACGGCAATGCCGGCACCAACGGCCTGTATAAGAACCTCTACAGCTACACTACCACTACCAACGCTGTAACCCCTCCCATCGGGCCGATGACCGACGACTGCCAGATCCTGTTCGATTACCGGATCGTGAATTACTCTGGCTATCCCTCCACCGGAACCACCCTGGGGGCCAGCGACAAGATCGAGGTGCAGGTTTCCACCGACAACGGAGCCAACTTCACCACCATCTATACGATCGACAGTACCAACCATGTTACCAGCAACGCCTTTGCCACGCTCAACCTTCCCGTTACGGCTTATGACGGGGACATCATCCTGGTGAAGTTCCTGAGCACCTGGGGTGCCGGGGATTATTACGTGGATATCGACAACGTGATCGTGCGCGAAACCCCCCTGGCCGGGATTCTGACCGTCTCTCCGAACCCGGTGGAATGTGGAAACGGCTATGTCGGATTCGATAAGAACGTGCAGGTGTCACTCACCAACACCGGAGTGGCGGCGTTCATCGTAAGCACCATCGCCCTGGAAGATTACACCAACTTCGATCTGGCCGACCTCCCCACCCTGCCCGTAACCATCAATCCCGGCGATCCCGCCGTTACCTTCACCGTGGTGTTCAATCCCACCGTGGCTGGCGCCCTGACCACCAACCTGCTGATCAACGACACCCGTCTGAACTCCAGCATCGTGGTTAACGGCACCGGCGTGGATCCTCTGGTTGGCGAGATCTGCGAGAACCCCTATCTGGCCACCCTGCCGCTGGTTGACTATGCCGGCACCACTGCCGGATACGCCAACGACTACACTTCGGCGATGTTCACCGGGTTGGGCAGCACCTCCTATGTAGGAGGTAAAGACTGGGTCGCCAAGATCACAGTGCCAGCGGATGGCTGGCTGGATGTCAGCCTGGCTGACCAGACCGGATACAGCTCACAGTGGATGGGAGTGTTTTTGGTCAACACCATTCCCAGCCTGGCTTCACCTGCCGCCGTGCTGGCCCAGGCAACTGGCTCCAGTGGTCCTCAAACCATCACTGACGCGGTGGTAGCAGCCGGAGATTACTATGTGATCGTGGACAACTGGCCCAGCCCCGCGGACATCTACTTCGTGCTGAACGTCTCCTTCGAAGCTGTCACCAGCGCGCCCAACCCCGCCAATTTGGTGAGCCCGCTTGACGACGCCATCAACGTACCCCTCACCCAGACCCTGAACTGGAGCAGCGGCGGCGGCTACGTGGAAGGCTACCGGCTTTCCTTCGGTACCGTCGATCCCTATGCCGTGATCGTCAACGACGTGGACCTGGACATGCTAACCACCTACGATCCGACCCTGGCCTACGGCACCGAATACTGGTGGACCGTTACCCCTTACAACTACCTTGGCGACGCCACTCCCATCACCGAGTGGTCTTTCACCACCATGGCAGATCCCACCGTCATCATTCCTCCGGACTATCTGACGAACTTCGAGACCTGGCCTGCCACCAACTGGTCGCAGATGAACTACCTCTATGGCGGCACTCCCGCCATGGGCGGTAGCTGGTTGCAGGACGACTGGTTGAATGTAACCAGCCCCGTGGACAAAGCGGCCAAGATCAACATCTACTCTACCCACAATTCCTGGCTGGTCACTCCTCCCATCCAGGTTCCCGGTGGCGATTACGTGCTGGAATTCGACCTGGCCCTGATGGTTTGGAGCAGCCTGTCTACCCCGGTGACAGCTGGCAACCAGGCCGACGACCGCCTGCTGCTGGTGATGAGCGACAACGCGGACATGAGCAGCCCCACCACCCTGATGGAGTGGAACAACACCGGCTCATCCAACGTGTTCGACAACATCTCACCCACCGGTGAGACGATCAGCTATCCCCTGGCCGGGATCACCGGCACCAAGCACTTCGCCTGGTACGCTGAATCGATCACTGACACCGCCGGTGACAATGACCTGATGGTCAACAACGTGATGATCCGCATTCCGCCCACCGCTCCCGAAGCGCCGCTCCTGGTTTATCCCGGTACTGACGCTACGGACCTGCCCAAGACCGGTTTCGACCTGTCCTGGCAGAACAATCCGCTGGGGTTGGAACCGGATTACTTCGTTGTCTATATGTGGACCGATGCTCAGGGCGAATTTGGCGGCCCCTTCTGGGAAACCGCCGACGCCAGCGTGACCACCCTGAACCCGACTGTGGTGATCCCGGAAGGTGAAACTGAACCCCTCACCTTCGCTTATGACGAGCGCTGGAACTGGACCGTGTCCGCTGTGGTCGGCACCACTGAAGTGATTGCCGATTCCCGCTGGTTCGTGATCCAAAGCGATCCCACGAACTACGATTACCCCTACGAAGAGCCCTTCGACGAAATTGCGCTTGGCGCACTTCCGGAAGATTGGACCCTCATCGATTATTCCGGCGGCTGGCAGGCAGCTGAAAACATCGGCCCCTATTCCCTGCCCTATGCCGCGACCATCTATTACAATTCCACCCTGGCCAAGGACGACTGGATGATCACGCTGCCGATGTACATGGAAGAAAGTACTCTGTACAACGTCTCCTTCATGCTCAAGGCCCCGGGCTGGGATGGCACTCCGGAAGCGCTTGCCCTCCACGTGGGCGATGCACCGACCGTGGCCGCCATGACCGCCGGCACCACCCTATATGACAACAACGCGCTGGAAGTGGCCGACTGGATCAACGTGACCGTGCCGTTCACCCCGGCTGCGGACGGAGTTTATTACTTCGGCTGGCATGCCTATTCAGTGGCGAATGTGGATTACATCGCCGTGGACGACGTCATGATCTTCATTCCCGAAGATGTTGACCTGGCTGCCACCGGCATCTCCGGTGACGGCGGCGGTTTCGTGGGTTCACCTGTGTCCACCACTGTAACCGTCAGCAACCTTGGCACTACCGGCCAATCGAGCTACACGGTGTATGTGAAAGACGCGGCTGACGACTCCATCCTGGACCAGTTCGAAGAAACAGTTGAACTGGGCTCCCTGGACTCCAGAGACCATGTGCTCAGCTGGACCCCCACGGTTGACGGCACCATCAGCATCTACGGCGAAGTTGTCGTGACTGGCGATGCCAACCTGGCCAACAACACCACCGGCACCATGGACGTGGTGGTATTCACCGCCACCACCGTGCTGGCCTATGTGGGCGATCCTGCCACTACCTGGGTATCCTCGGCATATCCGTTCGATATGTACTATGAGGATTTCGTGGCCGAAACCATCTATCTGTCCAGCGAAATGATGATGACCAGCGGTACAATCAATGCCCTTGCTTACTACAACTACTTCGACGCTGCCCACACCAGACCCGTGCAGATCTGGATGAAGAACACCGATGCCAACGATCTGGCGGCCAGCTGGCTGGATTGGACTGGCTATGTGCCTGTGTTTGACGGCGATTTAGTCGGCCCCGCGGGTTTCAACGAGATCATCATCCCGATCACTCCGTTCACCTATACCGGTGGCAACCTGGCGATCCGCACCAGCCGCACCTGGCAGGGCGAATGGACCAGCGGAAAACAATGGCTCATCACTGATAACCTGAACTATACCAATAGGACCAGATTCTACCGTGAAGACTCTGAATTCGTAGATCATACTGCGCCCGTGGGTGGCACTACCTCCAATTATGTGCCCAACATTCTGTTCATACTGGATCCCGCCACGCCGATCACCTCGATCGCCGCTCCGGAGATAACCATCAGCAATGTTGGCAGCGACGTGAGTGTTGACTGGGATCTGGTTCCCTACGCCTATTCCTATGAAGTGTATACCTCCGACGATCCTTATGTGTTTGGCACCGTTCCGGGATACACGGTGTACACCAACAACCTGACCGTAACCCCCGGTGTGGATGACGTGAGGGAGTTCTTCAAAGTAACCTCCGCGACCTATCGGACTGATTATCGCGGCAGCGTTGCCAACCGGCCTGTTCTGGCTGCCAAAGAAGGAAAACTGAGATCCGCGGACGCCCCCGCTGTTCCCAAGGTTCGGGCTAGACTAAGCAAATAAACCGTAACCGCCGCGGAACCATCCGCAGCATAAATATCAAACCCCCGCAACACCGCGGGGGTTTTTTGTGCCCGGGAATTTGGTTCACGCAGTTGACGCAGAAAAAAGCTCGGATTTTCGCCGGTGGGACCCGGAAGGTTAACGTCCCCGTTCAACCCTCGCTACTGGAGCCGCAGGCGAAGCTTCGCAGAAGCTTGTTTGGGGGGTAAATGAAAGGCCCTCCGGGCCTTGGCAGACGAGGACGTCTGCCGCTCCTGGTTCATGCTTGTTTGGGTGGTAAATGAAAGGCCCTGCGGGCTTTGGCAGACGGGGACGTCTGCCGCTCCGATAATAAATGCAGCCAGGGACGTCTGGCAGTTAACCCCGGCTCCCGGCCCCCGGACGCGCCCCCCGCCCAATGCCCGCATTTGGTGCGGGGATCATCCGGGGGGCTGGCGAGGAGGTTTGACGCGGACGATAAGGACGGGACCCGGAAGGTTAACGTCCCCGTTAACCTGGCTCCGCAGGAGCCATCTCTGGCCATAACGAATACTGAGTCTGAGACGGATGTTAGCACAAAGCCCTGCGGGCTTTTGGTCGACGGGGACGTCGACCTTCCGGAATACATGTCGTCCATCTCATCAGTGGCGACATATCGAGATGTGATCTGGAAGGTTAACGTCCCCGTTAACCTGGCTCCGCAGGAGCCATCTCTGGCTGTAACGCAGACTGGGGCTAGGTTCGGATTCGGAGTCCGCAAAGCCCTGCGGGCTTTTGGTCGACGGGGACGTCGACCTTCCGGAATACATGTCGTCCATCTCATCAGTGGCGATATATCGAGATGTGATCTGGAAGGTTAACGTCCCCGTTAACCTGGCACTGCAGGAGCCATCTCTGGCCATAACGAATACTGGGTCTGAGACGGATGTTAGCACAAAGCCCTGCGGGCTTTTGGTCGACGGGGACGTTGACCTTCCGGGATGGGAAGTCGGCCTGCCGAATATTTTTTCCCTTTACAAATTTTGCCAAAAAATAATCCTGCATCCTGTGTTTGGGAGGAACATCATGGAAAAGATCGTGGAGAAACACCGGAGTCATCTGCCGCACTTTCAGCTGGAGAGGCAGATCATATCCCTGACCTGGCGGCTGGCTTTTACCCTGCCAAAAAACCTTCTGAAATTGCAGACAGATCTGGAAGAAGAACTGGCGGAAATACGCAGGGAAAACACATCAGATCTATCAGTCAAGTATGCAGGATACATCCAAAAACTGGAAGAGTTGGATACATTTTTGGGCAAGCTTGAGTTAGATGATCTGTCCTTATGCGCTGATGAAAATCCTCAAACGTTGATCTCCGCCATCAATTTCTACGCAGGCAACTTCTACGAACTACACAGTTACTGCATCATGCCCAACCATCTGCATCTCCTGATCAGGCCCCTGCCGGGACAAGGTGTTGACTTTCATAAAGTTAGCGCGATGGTTCAGCGTTTGAAATGCTATACTGCCAAAATGATCAACCAGCGATATGAAAGGCTGGGAAAGATCTGGCACCGGGACTATTTTGACAGATTTATCAGAAATCCTGATGATTACCGCAATGTGGTGAGCTATATCCTGGCAAACCCGGTTAAGGCTGGCCTGATGAAAAAAGCGGAGGCATGGAAATACTCATACTTTTGCCCCGGTCTGATCTGAGGGTGGCATGGATGTCCGCAAAGCCCTGCGGGCTTTTGGTCGACGGGGACGTCGACCTTCCGGAATCTATGCCTACCATCTCATCAATGGCGATATATCGAGATGTGATCTGGAAGGTTAACGTCCCCGTTAACCTGGCTCCGCAGGAGCCATCAGAATACTTATCATAACCCACAAGGCTTAGGCTTTAGTGCAAATCAGCAAAGCCCTGCGGGCTTTTGGTCGACGGGGTCGTCGACCTTCCAGAATACATGTCGTCCATCTCATCAGTGGCGACATATCGAGATGTGATCTGGAAGGTTAACGTCCCCGTTAACCTGGCTCCGCAGGAGCCATCTCTGGCCATAACGAATACTGAGTCTGAGACGGATGTTAGCAAAGCCCCGCGGGCTTTTGGTCGACGGGGACGTCGACCTTCCGGTTCTATCCGCAAAGCTTTTGTTAATGCGTAAATCAGGTCTATCCGTAAATCAGTTCAATCCGTAAATCCGTATGAGAATGGTAATGCCCGGCTTCAAGCCAGGTGCCGCGAGATAAATCCCGGGCACCCAACAAGCTGAAGCTTATGTTACAATGGCTTTGTTCCTTGTTTTTTTATCTGTGTATATCCGTGTACTTTGTGCACAAAGACTGGATTCCGGGTCTGCGGCGCAAAAGCACCTTAGCCCGGAATGACGTACACTCGGTTCTCTATCCCTCTGCTTTTATAATTCGTGTAAATCCGTGTAATTCGTGGACAAGCAGATCAGGCAATATCGCGGGTAATGCAGGCTCCGATGCCGTTCAGTTTTTCCTCGATGCGGTCGTAGCCGCGGTCGATGTGGTAGATGCGGGAAACGGTGGTGCTGCCTTCGGCGACCATGCCGGCCAGGACGAGGGCCGCGGAGGCGCGCAGGTCGGTGGCCATCACTTCCGCGCCGCTGAGTTTGGCCACACCTTTCACGTGGGCCACGTTGCGTTCCATGCGGATGTCGGCCTGGAGGCGGTTGAGTTCGGCCACGTGCATGAAGCGGTCTGGGAAGATGGTGTCCTCGATGAAGCAAGCGCCGTCGGCCAAGGCCATCAGCACGGTGAACTGGGCCTGGAGGTCGGTTGGGAAGCCGGGATGGGGCAGGGTGAGGATGTCCACCGGTTTGATCACCCGGGGCGGGACCACGGTGATGCTGGAGGCCTGAACGTCCAATTCGCAGCCCGCGGCGCGCAGTTTTTCCAGCAGGATGCCCAGATGCTCCGGTTGGCAGTTGGCCACGGTGACCGGCTGGGTGCTGAGGGCGCCGGCGATGAGAAAGGTGCCGGCCTCGATGCGGTCGGAGATCATCGGCATTTCCACCGGGAAGAGGTCGTCCACGCCCTCGATGGTGAGGGTGGTGGAGCCCAGGCCGGAGATCTTCGCGCCCATTTTGTTGAGCAACTCGATGGTGGAATCCACCTCCGGTTCCATGGCGGCATTGAACATGCGGGTGGTGCCGGTGGCGAAAACCGCGGCCATGAGGGCGTTGATGGTGGCGCCCACGGAGGATTTGGCGAAATGGATGTCAGCGCCGGTGAGTCTGTCCGCCTTGGCGTGAATGTAGCCGTGTTCGATCTCGATCTTTGCGCCGAGGGCCTCCATCGCCTGCAGATGCAGGTCCACGGGCCGGGTGCCGATGGCGCAGCCGCCAGGGAACGAGACCCGGGCTTCGCCGAGCCGGGCCAGCAGCGGCCCCAGCACATAGATGGAGGCGCGCATCTTGCTCACCAGTTCGTAGGGCGCTTCGTTGTAAACCACGTCGCGCGAATCGATCGACATCATGCCGTTTTCGTAGACCACGCGGGCACCCAAAACCCGCAGCAGATGGGCCATCGTTTTGAGGTCGATGAGGCTGGGCACGTTGCGCAGCAAGGATTTACCGGGCGCGAGGAGACAAGCCGCCATCACGGGCAGGATGGCGTTTTTGGCCCCGCTCACCTCGATGGTGCCGCTGAGTTCGCGAGTGCCTTCAATAATGAATCTGTCCATTGTTGTTCCTTTTTAACACAGAGACGGGGAGATAAAGAGTTTTCAACGCAGAGAAAAGCAGAGTATACGCCGAGTACAAGCAGAGGTCGTGATAAGGGTGTAAAACCAGCCGAGGCTTTTCAACCTGAGGAATCAGCCGCAATGTTATTCCGGAACACAGCGCCCCTGGCGCGAAGAGACGGAATCCAGCCCTGGCGGGAATAGCCATCCCGTCCAGTCCGAGGCCGCAAATTGAATTACGGGCAGCCAACAAGCTAAAGCTTAGGGAACTTACCATCTCTGCTTTTCTCTGCATCACTCTGCTTTTCTCTGTGGTAACTGTTTCTCTGTTTTATCTAAAGCCCAGATAGCGGTTCCGACCGGCAAGGTCGTCCTGGGCCAGGAAACAAGTAAAGCCAGCCTGCGTGCCCAGGGCGGTGATCGCCTCCCTTTGGGCAAAGCCGTGTTCGAAGAGGGACAGGCCATTGTCTGCCAGATGGTTATGAAGCCGGGCAAACAGGCGGCGGTAGATCTGCAGGCCGTTCTCTTCCGCCAGCAGGGCTTGCCGCGGCTCGAAATCCCGCACTTTGGTCTCAAGTTCACCATAATCAGCCGCGCTGATATAGGGCGGATTACTGATCACCAGGTCGAAAGGCCCGGCGCCGGCGGGATAGAGGTCCGCTGCCAAAAAACCGATCAGGCAACCGTGCCGGGAGGCGTTGGCCCGGGCCAGGTCCAGCGCGGCGGCGGAGATATCCGTGGCCGTGAGCGCCAGGTCCGGCCGTTCATGTTTCAGGGCGATGGCGATGGCGCCGCTGCCGGTGCCGATCTCCAGCACCCGGGCAGCAGGCTCAAGCAGTTGCAGGGCAAGTTCCACCAGGCCTTCGGTTTCCGGGCGGGGGATCAGCACGCGGTGATCCACCAGAAGTTCCAGCCCGTAAAACCAGGCCTTGCCCAAAATGTACTGCGGCGGTTCTCCCTGGGCCAGCCGGAGGAGGCCGGCGCGGATGAGGGCTTGCCTGGCCGGGTCCAGTTCCCTGTTCAGTTGCAGCGTGAGGGCGGGTACGGAGCAATCCAGCCAACCGGCCAGCAGCCAGGCCAGATCGGCGGAAGGCTCCAGTTTGGGTTCCGCGCCTGCCAGCAGAGAGGCCAGGGTCATGCCTGCGCGTTCGGCCGGGGCTGAAGCTTGCGCAGCACCTTCACCCTGCGGCCGCCGTCTTCGAAATCAAGCTGGTCGGAAAGAAAATACAGCATGGCCAGGCCGCGTCCGTGAGCTTCCAGGCTCAGATTGTCGTCCGCCTGCAGCCGTTTCAGCCAGGCCTCGAAATCAAATCCCCGACCGTCGTCCTCCACGCTGATCACGATGGCTTCGCTGGCCTTTTCCAGCCACATGGAGAAGCGCATGCGGCGCCCGGCTATGCCTGGCTGGAGCAGTTTGCGCCTGATGATCTCACCCAGGTCTTCCTGCTCGCTCAGCCGCTCCGCGTCGGTGAGTTCCAAAATTCCGTGGATAAAGGCGTTTTGCAGCATTTCGTCGGCGCAGGTGAGCAGATCGCTGAGAGTGTCGTGAGGGAGGTCCAGGTTGTTTTGCAGGATGGGGCTGAGGATCTTGGTGACTCCCGCGCCGGAGAACTTGAGGGGGTCGATCACGCAGGAAAACTCCGCCCGGTCAAAGCTGTTCAGCAGTTTGTCCTTGCTGCGCCGGTTCATGAGGCGGGCGGTGATGGCCTCGATGGACTTGAGCAGGTGCGGGGTCTCGATCGGTTTGCTGATGAAGTCCGCGGCGCCCAGGCGAATGGCGCGGACAAAGTATTCCTGCTCCAGAAAGCCCGTCATCAGGATCACTTCCTGGTCGCGGCCGTCCTGGCGGATCTTCTCCAGAAAATCGAGGCCGTTCATGCCGGGCATTTCGATATCGCAAACCACTATGTCGTAGAGATTTCTGCGCAGCTTGCGCAGGGCGTCGCTGCCGCAGGTGGCAGTATCCACCCGGTAGTCGTGGATGGCCAGCAGCGCGCCGAGGGTCGCCGCGAGCTCGGGACTGTCGTCAACGATCAGGATGCTGTGGGCTTGAGGGGTCATTCCAGATTGACGAGGAAAAGTTGGTTGAGCTTGAGCATGTTGAAAAGCTCGTAGATGGAGTCCGAACTGCGCACCACTTCGATCTCTCCGCCTTTGCCGATGAAGTCCTTGTAAAAGAGCAGCAATTTGCCGATGCCGGTGCTGCTGATGTTTTTGCACTCGAACAGGTCGATATCCAGAAAGCGCGCGTCCGATTGCAGCACTTCGTCCAGCTTTTGCTGCAGGACGGAGGCGTTGTCGCTGTTCAGAAAGCCGTCGACGACCATCAGCGCCCTGTCGCCGGTGAAGCTGAGATCAATGTTCATAACCATCCCCTTTGATGCTTCGTTTGTGTGGCCAAGTTTACGCTCCGCTCCCCGCCTGTCAAGCAGATTATCAGCCATAGCCCCGGATGCGCTTCAGCACGGCGCTTTGCACCTGGGCGGGGCTGATCTCGTATTTGCGGAATTCCAGGCTGTAAACCGCGCGGCCCTGGCTGACCGAGCGGATCCGGGTGGAATAGCCAAAGAGCTCGGAGAGCGGGACCTCGGCCACGATCTCCTGCTGAAATTCGTTGTGCCGGCGCAGCACGCTGACGTGTCCGCGCTTGGAATTGATGTCGGCGATGATGTCGCCCACAAAGTCGTCCGGAGATATAACCGAAAGCAGCATAATGGGTTCCATGATCACAGGAGCGGCCCCGCGCAGGCCTTTGCCGATGGCCATCGAAGTGGCGATGCGGAAGGCCAGTTCGTTGGAATCCACGGGGTTGAAATCACCGTCGAGCAGTTCGATCTTCACCCGCTCCAGGTTTCCGCTGATCAGGGGCCCGTCGTTGAGGGCGTTGAGCGCGGCCTCTTCGATCGGTTTGTGGAATTCGCCGGGGATCCTGTCGGTGCCAACGCTGCTGCAGAAAAGGTTTTTCTCCCCTTCCGGAAGCTCTTCCAAAGTAAGGGGCGTGAGGCGGAATTTCACCCGCGCGTAATTGCCTTTGCCGTTCATGTCGCGGATGAAGGTCTCCTCGCAGTCCACGGCCCGAGTGATGGTTTCCTTGTAAGAAACCTGCGGGTTGCCCACGTTGGCGGAAACGTTGAATTCGCGGCGCAGGCGGTCCACGATGATCTCCAGATGCAGCTCGCCCATGCCGGAGATGAGGGTTTGGCCGGTATCCTTGTCCACGCTCACGCGGAAGGTGGGATCCTCTTCCTCGAGGCGGGCCAGGGCGTCGCTCAGGTTTTCCTGATCGGCCTTGGTGCGGGGCTCGATGGCGATGGAGATCACGCTGTCCGGAAAATGCATGCGGTTGAGCACCACGTCCAGCCCGCCGTCGGTGATGGTGTCGCCGGTGGCCAGAAAGCGGCAGCCGACAAAAGCGCCGATATCGCCGGCGTGGAGCTCGTTCAGATCGTGCTTGCGGTTGCTCATCATCTGCAGGATGCGGGACACCCGCTCGCGCTTGCCGTTGCTCTGATTGTAAAAGGAAGCCCCTTTTTTCAGGGTGCCGGAATAGACCCGCACATAGACCAGTTTGCCCACATATTTATCCGTTTGCACCTTGAAAGCCATACCCACAAAGGGCGCGCGGGGATCCGGCTCGAGGCAGACGGGGGCTTGGGTTTGGGGATCGAAACCTTCGCAGGGCGGCACTTCCAGCGGCGAGGGCAAAAAATCGCGGATGCCGTCCAGCAGCAGTTGCACGCCCTTGTTCTTCAGCGAAGAGCCGCAGAGCACCGGGATGAAATTGCCGCCGATGGTGGCGGCGCGGATGGCACGGCGGATCAGCTCATCCGGAATCTCCAGACCCTCCAGGTAGGCGTGCAGCAACTCGTCATCAAATTCCGCCACGCTTTCCAGCAGGGCGTTGCGCTGCTCGGCGGCGTCATCCAGCAGCTCGGCGGGAATCTCCTTCAAATGCACTTCGCTGCCCTTGGTGAGGGGATCGAAGAGCCAGGCCTTCATCGTGATGAGGTCGATCACGCCGTCGAAGCTGTCTTCCCGGCCGATGGGGATGTTCACCGCGCGGGCCAGCGGGGTCAGGCGCTCGTGGATCATGCTGATCACCCTGTCGTAATCGGCGCCGGGGCGGTCCATCTTGTTCACGTAGGCCAGGCGCGGAATCTTGTATCGGTCGGCCTGGTGCCAGACCGTCTCGGATTGAGGTTCGACTCCGGCCACGGCGCAAAAAACGCCGATCGCGCCATCGAGGATGCGCAGGCTGCGTTCCACTTCGGCGGTGAAGTCCACGTGGCCCGGGGTGTCGATGATGTTGATCTGGGTGTCTTTCCAGACGCAGGTCACCGTAGCTGAGGTGATGGTGATCCCGCGTTCACGCTCCTGTTCCATCCAGTCGGTGAAAGCGTTGCCGTCGTGCACCTCGCCCATTCTGTGCAAAAAGCCCGTGTAAAACAGGATCCGCTCTGTGGTCGTGGTCTTCCCGGCATCGATGTGGGCCATGATGCCGATGTTCCGTATCTTGCGTAGCGGACTGTCGGAGTCGCTGTTCATGCTAATATCCCTAAACTCACCTTTTGTTGTTTTTTCATGGAAATTCCATAAAATGGGAGGCGGAATCTTTGTCCACCAAAAAATTCCCGCCGGGGATGTATAAGGCTCCATTCCCACAAAGTATCCTGTCCACAAATTACTAATCTTTGCACGAATCAAGGCTCATGTTCAAATCGAGTGGATGAAGGTGGCGTTCCCGCGGCGCTGGCGTCGGGCGAGGAGCGAGCATCGACGGCAGCCACATCACCCTCCACGCCCCGGTGTGTCATTCCGGGAAAGCGTGCGCCAGAACGCAGGGGCCCGGAATCCAGGCCTCGCGGGAATAGCCCCCAGAGGATGCCGACACAGACGCGATCTGTATCGGCCCCGCCTTGGATGTGACGTTGTTTTGGGTTGACGGGCTGGATTCCGGGGCCCCGGGGGTTGAAACCCCCACCCCGGAATGACAATGCACGGCTGGGTGGTGGTTATTGATCCGGTGATCCATCGCAACCCACGAAATTGTTGCACTTGTCCAGAGGACCGCTCATCTGCACAGCAAAGTCAAACTTGTTGCGCTCGTCTGGAGCACCGGTTACTTGCTCAGCAGCATTTTCCGGGTGGCGCGGTATCCTCCGGCCTGGGCGCAGCAGAAATAGACGCCGCTGGCCGCGGCTTCTCCATTCCCGGTCCTGCCATCCCATACGATAACATGTTGCCCTGCGGGCAGCTCGGCCCCCCTCAGCAGGGCTCGCACCAACTGCCCTTTGAGGTTGTAGATCCGCAGATCAACGCTTTGCGGCATCTCCAGGCTGAAGGCGATGGTGGTGGAGGGATTGAAGGGGTTGGGATGGTTTCCCTTCATAACCAGCGGAGCGGCGGGGTTCAGGGCGGGATCGGAGGCGGCAACGGAAGCGCTGGCGATGCGCGTGGCCCAAACTCCCGTGTAGGCGATCTCGCTGTTCTCGATGCCGGCGCGGTCGTCGCTCCAGGCCACCAGGGCCCGGTTGCCCAAAACATCCAGGTGTACGTCCCTCTGTTGGTAACGGGCCTGGCAGAGCAGGTCCGGAGCGGTTCCCGAAGCTTCGCCCGAGGAGGAGACGCGGCGGATGTAAAGATCGCGGTTTTCCAACAATTGCCCGTCGTCGTCGGAATAGACGCAGGCGAAGGATCCGTCGGCAAAATCAGCCAATGCGGCATCATAGCAGTTGTTCAGCCCGGAGGCCAGCAGCACGCCGCTGTCACCCCAGAGCAGGTCTCCGTCCGGGGAAAGCTTTTGGGCCCTCAGGGTGTTGCCGCCGTCGCCGTAGCCCCGCAGCAGGCAGACAACGCCGTCGCCGAAGACCGCGTCGTAAACAAAGTTGGCAATTTCCGAAACAAAGGGCCTGCCACCGTCGCCCCAGAGCCTTGCCCCGGCAGCGCTTAGTTTTTGCACCCTGAGCTCAGAGGCATAGCCGTTGTAGCGGCTGACAAAGGCAACGAGGTCGTTGCCCTGAAGTCCGCTCTGCTGAAAGGAGGAAACTTCGGAGAGGCTCCCCATCAGCAGGTTTTCCCCGCCGGGGTACCAACCCAGGGCGGGATCGCCGTTCTGATCCACCAGCAGAGCCCTGGCGCGCATTTGCTCAAGATATATGTCGGCATTTGTCCACAGGAAATACCGGCCCCGCACCGCCAGTTGGCTGGCATGGGAGTCTTGCCCCAGGGTGCTGATCACGCGGCCGTTTTCGCCCCACTGGGGTTGGCCCTCCAGATAGCGCTGGCCCTTGATCTGGAAACTGCCTGCTTCTCCGCCCTGCCAGATCAGGTAAATCTCCCCTTCAAAGCAGCCCAGGGACATGGAAGTGCCGGAGCTTTGGCCTGTCTGCACCTCGATCCCGGGGCCGGGAAAGAGGGTGTTGCCGGTGGAATCGATCCGTTGCAGGTAACAGGTGAACGGGACGCTGTCTGAGCTGGCGCAGTAAAGCAGGGCAACGCTGCTTTCATTCAATTTGGCAGCGCTGATCAGCCGCGTGGCGCGGGTCTCATCCGCCCAGAGGGGTCGTCCGCCCGGCTCCAGCAGCGCGTCCAAGGCATCGTTGCTGAGTTGGTAATAAAGCTGGGGGTTACCTTCGCGGTTGTCCTCCCAGAGGGTGAGATATTTGTTTCCGATTGCGATCGCGTCCTGCAGGAAGCCCATGCCTGCCAGCCCCTGGGCGAGGGGTTCCGCCTCCGGGGGCACAAACGAGCTGCCGCTGCTGGTGAAAATCTGCCTGCGCAAGCTTTTGACCCCTTCCAGGGAGGGGTTCCAGACAAACATCCCCCGGTCCGGCCAGGCTATGGCGCAGGTTCTGCCATGATCCTGGGACAGGACCTTTCCGGCCGTTCCCCAGAGCGGAATTCCTGCCGCGCTTACGGCCTGGGCCTTCACTTCCCGCTCCAGGAAGTTGACGTTGCCGCCATACCAGGCCAGCCAGGCAGTGGCATCGGCCCCCACAGCCAGGGAAAGGTTTCCGCCGCTGGGGCTGGGAGCACTGAATTCCACGCCCGGAGAAGGCCATTGGGGCACCAGATCAGCGGAAAACCTCTGCATTTGCCAGCTCAGCGCGCCATCCAAGCCGCTGCGCCAGGCCGCGCCCAACCCGCCGTCGGGATAGAGGGCCAAAGCCACTTCGGACACGCAGGAAGCCGCAGCAAGCTGATGCTGGACTGTTTGCGGCAGCAGCAGGTTGCCGGTGATGTCCATCTTGTTCAGCAGGATATAGGGATCAGGGGCGTGAACCACGGTGTACAGGATGAATTCGCCGTTAGGGCCGGACAGCACTTGATAAACGTTGCCGGGAAAAGCGCCGGGAGGCAGCAGGGGATCGTTGCCCATCACTTCTCCGGCGGGCGAGATCCGCATCAGGCGGTTAAAGGGGAAAACGGAACAATTGACGATCAGGCCTCCCCCACCGTCGCCACAGGCCTGCTCGAGCAGGATGTTGTCTCCAAGAAGAAGCCCGCCGTCCGGCCACAACTGGTTGCCGGAAGCATCCAGATGCTGGCCCCGGACGCAGTCCTCGCCGATATCCTGGAAGACCACAAAGGCGCTGCCGGTGGCGTTGGCAACCGGGACCGCCAGCCTCAGCGACGCGCCCGGCATGCTGACAGCAACTCCCTGTTCGCCCCAGAGCTTCTGGCCGTTGGAACTGATCTTTTGCGCGCCCAACCCTGTGTTGGTGCCAATCTCGCATTCGCTCCACAGGACAAAGATGTTGTTGTCCGAGGTTTTCACCGCGTCCCAGAGCTTTTGGTCGCCGGAATGGTTTACCACTCCCAGCGGTGCGGGCCACAGAGCCTGGCCGGAGGGACTGATCTTCTGGGCAAAGATGTCCAGGTCGCCATTTACGGCGTCCGCCCAAAACACAATTTCGCAACCATCCGCGCTGCGGACATGCGTGCCTTCCCAGAATATCTCCGTCGCCTGGCGCAGCGGAAATTCCTGTCCGCCCAACGCGGCGGCGCAGGTTGCCATGATCAGGATCATCAGGCAAAGCTGTTTCATCAGGGCCTCCAACGGTTGGTTTTCTTTTCCGTGGCATTTTATAAAGCAAGGCTTGTTCCATCCCTCCTTTTTTATCAAAGATGCCACAAAGGTTCCCGTCCAAAATTCCAGCCAAGCTGAAATCAGGGCCGAACCCAAGTTTTTCAGTTGGAAGCCGTCACGCGATAGAATCTCCTGCTTTGGGGAAAGGTGGGGTCGCTCCAGTTGGTGTCGGTTGTCGTATCCAGCAGGCTGAAGCCACCGTCGGGCGTGGCGGACCCATAGACCTTGTAGCTGCTGGCGCGGTAAACCGGCTCCCAATTGAGGTTGCCGCCCTCGGCGATGAAGGCCACCGGGGCCTCAGGAGGCCCGAAGGGAAGGGCGAAGCCCGTCATCTGCGTACCTGAGGGAAAGTTTCCCACCTTGTAGGCCTTGCCGCTGGCAGTATCGATCCAGAAGAGCGCTGAAGTGAAGTCAGGCGTGGCGAGGAACAGACTGCCGTTGTCCTGGTCGAAAGCGCAATCCAGAGTTGAGTAGTTTAGTTCGAAGCCCAGCGGCCCCACCTGAGTGGCAGAGCCAGTGCTGGTGTTGATGGTGTACAGCATATCTGTGTTTATATTGATGCCATAGAGAGTGTTATCCGCTGAGTCCGTGGCCAGGCAGGCCATGCCGCCTCCGATGCCGAAATATCCGCCCACGGCTGTGGCATAACCGCTAATTGGATTCAGGGTATAGAGGCGGTCTTCCGTACAGGCGTAAATGGTTTGGCCCGGTCCAGCCTGGCTCAGACCCTTCATATTCCACTGCCCGGTGTTGCCGATAATGCTGGCGTTGCCTGTGACCGGGTCCACCTTCCACAGATTATGGGAATAATCCTGTAAAAACCACCACTGCCCGTTAACCCAGCAGCCGCCGCTGATGTAGGAGGGGGCCACCGCCGCCCCGGGCAGGTCGTTCACCTGAGATGGCCGCTCCAGGTTGAAACCGGCCGGGCCGCTCAGTTGGCCTGCGGGATCCAGCGCCACGTTGGCCAGGGCGGGAACGTCGAGGTACACGCAGGCAAAATCCAGGAACATCACATCGTTATCCGTATCCTCGTCTCCGGTCAGAACGGTTTGGACCTCGATCTGGTTGACTTCCCCGGCTACCGGGATGAAGGGATCGAAATACACATCCACAAAGGCCCCCGGCGCCAGATCCGTTACAGTCTGCGTATCGGTGAACCGGACCCCGGAGCGCATGAACACGTCAAAGCTCTGGGCATTATTGCCATAATTAAAGATCCTGGCCCCGGCAAATACTGCTTCAGGCTCCACGACTCCATTCACCTGCAGGATCTTCCCCACTCCCACGTCGTGATCCAAAGACGGACTGAGGATCAGGTCGTCAATGGCGCAATAGATGGAGGAGCTGAAGCTCCCTGCCAGGGTGAAGCCCAGAAAAGTGTAAGGCCAGCTGAGGGGAGAGACGAAGACCGTCACGGTGCCGCTCAGCGGATCGTTCTGAGGGTCGAACTGCCACAGGGGATTCTGCCAGTTTTGCAGATCGTGGCTGTATTGCAGGCTGAAGCTGAAACCCGGCTGGGTGGTTTGAACTCTGTAGCGGAACGACACCATGAAGCCCGATCCGCTGCCGGTGCTCACCGGTTGGCTGATCAAACGTGAGATCCCCGTCTGGCCGTAGGGCGCGGTGAATTTCATCTCATACGCGGACCCCCCGGCGTAGTTGGTGTTGCTTACTTCCCAGCAATCCTGGGTCATGCCTCCACTTTGGGCTTGGGACCAGCCCACGGGGAAATCCGGGCCGTTAAAATGCTGTTCGGCAGGAGGAACCGCGGCAGGATAGGGCAAGACGGAGAAAGACAGAGGCGGGGTGAAAACCGCGTTCCCTTCCGTGTTTACCGCCCTCACTGCCCAATGCCACTGCTGCCCATAGACAAAGCTCATCCCGCCCTGCGCCACGGGATTGAAATGATTGGCAGTGAGCCCCGGAAAGCTTTGCTGGGCAAATATCTGCCCTGGATCGTTGGCCAGATAAAGGGTATAGCTGTCGGGCAGGCCGCCCTGGGCGTTCGGCCCCCAGCTGAGATCGAGACCGGCGTAGTCCACCTGGCTGTAACCCTCAGGAGGAAACACCGGCAGCGGCGGCGCGGGCGACCCCAGGGGTTCGGGCAGAAAAGCCAGGATAACGTCGGCAAACCTGCTGGAACTGACGGAGGATCCCGGCCCGGCGGGATCGATGTCATTCGCCGAGACGGCGATCAGGCCCCTGAAATCGCTGACCGTGTTTCTGAACAAGCCGCTAGGATTGTCATTGCCGGGGCTGTTCTCGTCCACCGCGATCACCAGGTTGTTTACGTTGTCGTAGGCAAAGGGCGTGTCCAGTATGATCTCCACCCAGCCCGGTGAAGCCGGCAGGCGCACAATGCCTTCAAAAACCTGGCTAAGCTGGGCCAGGGGCAGCCAGTCGCTGGTGCTGCTGAAAACGTTGCCGGCCTTGTGCCCCATATAGACAGTCCAGTTCGTGGAGTTTGCATTGGCCGCGGCTCCGTTCCAGAAATAGGCGATCCTGGTGATGTAGAGGCCGCTGATATCGATCTCGCTCTGCAGGTACAGGCACTGCGAGTAGCTGTAGTTGTGCAGGCCGGACATGGGAAGCAAGTTATCCTCGGTTTCAACCCCACCGATCTCAAGCTGAATGTCAGCCATCTCCAGCTTCATAATCGGCCGCAGTAGCGATTGGGTATGGCTCAGCCCGTCCTGATACAGGCAGCGGTACGAGGGCGAGGTATCGGCATAATGCACACTGGCGTTGGCCGAGGTGGTGTTCATGATCCGGTAGCCTACATCCACCACCAGGTTGGACGAGCCGTCCCAGATCCAGGGATCGCTGAACACATGCTCGTTCCATCCTGCCACCACCTGATAGGGGTTTGAGTAGAAAACCGTGCTCAGATCTTCGTCGGGGATATAGTCCGTCAACTGCTCGTCTGGCGTGGATCCGATCTTGATTGTGTAGCGGGGTAGCGCCGCGCAACCATTCACTTCCTGCACGTAAAACGAAATTGCTTGGATCTGGCCAAAACCTGCTCCCGCGGCTTCCATTTCCGCGGCTGTGATCAAATACTGCTCGTGGTCCACCACATCGGTGTTGGCATAGGGGCTGGGATAGCTGGTGGAGCTGTTGTAACCCGCGTAGGTGCCGATGGTGACGGTGGTGGCGCCCAGAACACATGCCAGTCCCCAAGCGATAAGCAAAGACAGAGTAAACTTCTTCATTATGAACTCCTTCCGGCCTCTTCTGGAATGGATCCCGGCTCCTACCAAGTTGTTCCGGACCGGTGAGATTCCTTATGTATGCTTCAGATATTCTGTCAAGAAGATTTTGGCTTCAAAAAAGATTTTGGCGAATGCCCCCACCCCCAAAATGAAAAAAGCGGCCTGCCGGAAATCCGGGCCGAGATTTCCTGTGCAAGCCGCTGAAGATCTGGTACATCTCCGGGGATTCGAACCCCGGACCCACTGATTAAGAGTCAGTTGCTCTACCAACTGAGCTAGAGATGCACATTCGTGCGCCAGTTTTTTCTGTCGGCTCAGGCTGTCAAGCCAAAAACCGCCGGTGGTTCCCAGGCCTATTTCCGCAAGGAAACCAGGCGCATCAATCGCGCTGGGCGGAAAGTTATTTCTTCAGCAGGTTCAATTCCTTGCCGGGATCGGTGCCGTCCTGCTGTTTGGTGCCGAAGGGGATCACCGTGGTGCGGAAACTCTGGGAAAGCATGCTGAATGCCGGTTTGGAGCTGTTGTACCAGGATTTGAACAGCGGATCGGCCAGCAAAGTGGAGATGTTGCAGCTCATTTTCAGCAGGTTTGAACCCTTCACGATCTGGGTGGAGATATCCCCGATGCGGATGAGGTCCTGGTCTTTCTTCACTTCGATGCGGTAGAGCCCGGGCTTGTATTTCGCCGCGGGAACCTTCATGTAGTTCATCACCCAAACGTATTTCCGGTCGGCGCTGTTGGCCAGCACCACCATGTAGGAATAGTACTCCAGGCCCATCTTGCCGGAGGTGGGGAAGCCGCCGCCGCGGTTTTGGATGGCGGCGTAGAGCTTGGTGTCCGAAAAGCAGAAATAGTCGGCCACGATGTCCAGATAATCGTTCTTCTGGTCGCCGGAGGCATCACCGGAGATCTTGGTCATCTGGCTTAGCGTGGGCCAGCCTGTTCCGCTGTAATACGCGGGATAAGCCTTGGCCAGAGGCGCGGCCAGCAGCCCGCTCTGGATGAGGGCGAAAAGCCCCAGGAGGATGACTGTTTTGATCTTTTTCATATGCTGATTTACCTTTTGCCAGTTTAGGGAACCTGCTCGAAAGCCTTCACGCGGAAAAACCTGCGGGCGGGACTGCTGTCCAGGCTGGCGCTGCTGCCGGTGTAGGTTCCCAAGGTGCTGAAAGTGTTGATATTGGGATCGGTTGAGTATTCCACCGTGAAGCTGTCCGGATAGACAAGTTCATCCGTTAAGCTGCGCACGGAGGCATCCCAGTTCAGTTGCCAGTTGCCGCCGCTTTGGCTGAAATACAGGTTTTGAGGCGGTTGCAGACCCAGAATGTAGGAATGGGAGGGGCTGGTTGAATATGCGTAACTGCTGTTGTCAACCGACGCCTTGGCCGAGGTTTGGCGGTCGTCGTATTCGTCCAGATCTCCGGTCAGGTCAGCGGTTCGGTAGATCACGGCATCGCTGTGGTCCAGGCTTTGGGGATACAGGTTGAAAGTTTGCCCGTTTTGCCAACTGGCCGACATGGAGAGGGGAAAACGGCCGTAGCTGTCCTGGTAGGTGGTCTGGAACCAGATGTCTTCCGGGGCGACGTTGAAGCTGAAATTGCTCAGGACAGGCAGGGTTTCAGGATGCAGCGGGTTGTTCAGGCGCTTGGGATAAATGTTCGCGCCGGGGCTTACATCCATCAATTCCACCACCGGAGTTAAGCCGCTGAGAGTGGTTTTCTGGGTCATGCTCACCATGCCGAAAACGGGATCTGCTGTATTGTACCAGGCAGTGAATGCAGGGTCAGCCAGCAAATCGGAGATGTTACAACTCAATTTGAGCAGATTTGAACCGCTGACGATTTCCGTGCTGATGTCACCGATCCTGTTAAGCGCATCCTGCCCCGTGCCCTGGATGCGGTAGAGCCCTGGCGAAATGCCGCCAAACGTCACGTTCATGTAGTTCATCGCCCAGATGGTGGCTTCGTCGGGAGGGGTTCCGGTGTCCGCCAGGTTGGCGATCACCACCATGTATGAATAATAGGGTGGCATGCCCAACGTCCCTCCCAGAGGAAATCCTCCACCCCGGTTTTGGATGGCCGCGTAGAACTTGGTGCCGGAGAAGCTGAAAAAATCTTTCACTATGTCCATGTAATTGGTTGACTGCTCGTTCAGAGTATCGGCTGATACTTCTGTAAACTGGGCCGGAGCGGGAAAGTTGGCGGTTCCGCTGTAATAAACTGGAGTAATATTCTTCGCCGTTCCGTTTGAGATCAGCCCCAGATCGGCGTTGGAGCCCACCGGGGTGTACACCGACTGCATGGTGCCGGTTTGTGAATTCAAGGAAGAGAAACTTTGCTGAACGATCGACGTTCCGTTGTAATGGAGCAGTTTGTTCTCAGTTGCGGGATCCACGGTGTTTTCCAGCCTCACGAAGACCTCATTGGCGGCTGATTTGCCGCTGCAGCGGATGTTTTGCCAGGGTCCAATGTTTGTTCCAGCCAGGCTGGAAACCAGGATCAGGCAGAGTGCCAACATCTTGGTATAAACCCTCACCCCAAACTTCAAATGACCCTCACTTGGACAAACAGGGATAAATCCTTATGTGGTGCGGAGATATGATGGACTATGTTTGGACTTGGACATGCGAGGGTTTGGACGTATTTGGACGTATTTTTATCACCTTTACTTCAAATTCAGGCCGATTTTGGACTGGACTTGGACATCCGAGGGGTAGGCCGAAATCAGTCGAGTTTAAAAAGCCGCAACTGAAGTGACAAAATCCCGATCAGATATAATTCCAAACCCTGATCCGGGTCTATAATCTGGACGTTATAGTCCATATTAAATGGCTGTAAAATAATACGACTATTAGCCGGATCAAGTACCACTTTCTTAAGTGTCACACCGTCGGTAGCTCGGACTGCGCACACTCTTCCATCAGCCAATTCCCAGTCGATGCTCTGTTTGATGATCACGATGTCCTCGTGAAGAATATTGGGCTCCATGCTCCTGCCGTTAACCCTGAAAGCCAAGTACTGACTATCGTTTCCGGGTGCGAGCGTTCTCGGTACCTCTATGGTTTCGCCTAATTCCCGGCAGTCTATGATGTCCTCTCTGGGGCCGGCGGAAATTTCGCCAGAAATCGGGAGGGTAATTGTGCGAGTGTAATCGATTGTAGGGGATTGGATTAACCCGGTCTTGGTATCGACGGTCTGCATCCGCTTCTCCAATTTCTCCTTCATCCAACCATCAAAATCCTGCGTAATCTGGGTGGTACCTTCCCCTGTAAGCAGCCAGTTTATGTTCACTCTGGCTTTGCACAGATCGAGCAGAAGTTGGGCTTCGGGGAGTCGATCTCCGGATTTATAACGGGCGAGTGAGGCCGTAGAAATACCAAATTTTTCAGCAAACTGGTAGTTCTTCAAGCGCATTATTTTTAAGAGCTTTGCCAGTCTCTCACCAATCTCGTTGCTCGCCATAATTCCTCCATTAGGCATCTTTTTCATTGACTTTATCCATACGGCATACATCCTTGTTCTGGAACAATGATAAAAAGCCGTATAGTTGTGTCAATGATAATTTTCGGGGTGCTCTTATCTCAATGGCATTCGTGCCGGCGAGTTTGAGACCCTTCAGAAAAGTGCCGGAAAAATCCGCCGGACTGTAGAAAGGACTTCCCAAGATATTGGATGCAAGATAGTTAGCACCATGTTAAAACTAACTAGAGAGGTGAAAATGACCGCGAAACAGTGCAAAAAGTCGAGCTGCGAAGCCTGCCAATCGCAGAATGTCCAAGTCCAAAAATATCCACTCGGACTTGGACAAAACAGCTTCAAGCTCTCACTGCGTATAGCATCCGGGCACAATATCCATTCTTTGTGCGAAATTGTGTCCAAGTGCTACGAAAAATGTCCAAGTCCATGTCCAAGTCCGTGTCCAAGTCCAGAGGAATGTCCATGTCCAAGTCCATGTCCGGCACCTTCAATTTGTCCAAGTCCAATTACAGGTAATCGGATATCATGGGAAGGATATGAAATGGAGAGAGATTACACACTGATCTGGCTGCCCCTTGCGAGGGTAGCAGAACTGACAGGCAAATCGGTAAAGACGATCCGCAGACTGGTGAAAGAAGGGAACATGGCCGCCATCAACAGATTGGTGCCTAGTGGGAAGAGCCATACTACCAAGACCTTTGTCATGGCGGTAAACGAGCTTCTCGACCTGGAGATAGCCGACTGCAAGAGTAAGAACAAACAGGGAGTCTGCCTGGATCGGGAGTTGATGGACATCGGCCCCGATAAACGGGACTGCCTGTTCATCACGTCATATATTAAGGTAGGCAGGAAGGAGGAATAATGCAGACCTTGGAAGAGATCATCGGGCAGTATGACAGAGCGGAATATGACGCTGACTGCCGGAGGATAGCTGATCTGATCAAGTCCGGAGTCCCGATCAAGTTCACCAAGTACGACTCTGGATCGCAGAAATCTATCCGTATGGAGAAGAAACGAGCCAAAACAAGAAATCAGGCTCAAACAGAGCATCCTGTTAAAGCAGTCGAGCTTGTGCCTTCCCCTCAGCCGATTGAGTCGTTACCGGCTCCCATATATAAGGAAGAGAAGCCGACGATCAATATGGAAGTGGAATCGAAGGAACTGCTCAGTTTCATGGGTGAGGCTCAGTTGTATGCCCAGTTCTGCGAGACAGTGCTGGATCGCCTGGAGTCTGCCGAGTCCAAGATTGAGACTTGGAAGAGCATCGCCGACGAATACAACAACGGCAGTCTGGTTCCGGAGCTATACCAACTCAAGGGTAACAGAACCGAACGCTCCCTGCGTAAGTGGATCGATCTATATCTGGAAAACAATCAGGATATGTTCGCTCTGATCCATAAAGCCAAACGAGAGATGCGGGGTCGGAAAGTAACCTTCCTGGAACAGAGTTTCCTCAAGAAGATACTGCTCAGTCCACAGAAGGTTAAGATCTATACCGCAGTCAATGCGCTCAAGGCCTATGCACGCATGGGAGCTTTGGAATCGCCAAGTTCGATTCCCACGCTGGTTCGATGGTGCCAGGACTACGAGCATAACAACAAAGCGATCTGGACCCAAGCCAGACTGGGCAGCAAAGCAGTAGCCGAGGATATCGTAAAGACCATCTACCGGGATAACAACCTCCTTAGCGTGGGCGATGTCTGGGTAGCGGATGGACATACCCTCGCCTTCGATATCGTCAATCCTAAGACCGGGAAAGCCCAACGCATGACTATGATCATGGTGATGGACTGGGCATCGAGATATCCGGTGGGAGCGGCACTCGCTTATACAGAGGACAGCCAGCACATTCAGATGGCCTTCCGCAACGCCTTCCTCAACTGGGGAGCGGTTCCCAAGTATGTCTATCTCGATAACGGCAAGGCCTTCAGATCAAAACTGTTCAATGAGAAGTGGCAGGAACATGACCTCTCTAGTGACCTGGCCGGTATCTTCCCCAGACTGGGGATCAAAGTGGCTTTCGCAGAGAGCTACAATGCCAAAGCCAAGATCATCGAACGCTTCTTCAAAACCTTCCAGGAGCAGTTTGAACGCTTCATAGTCAGCTTCCGGGGTGCCTGTATCGATGATAAACCTGCCACCCTGATGCGTAACGAGAAGTGGGCAAAGAAGATGTTCGAAGGCAAGCCGCCTACCTTAGAGGAAGCCATGCAGATGATTGGCTTCTATGTAAGGCATATCTACGGAGAGAACCAGCATGGGGGACTGAATGATCGCTTACCCTATGAAGTATTCAGTTCCGCACCGGTACCGGATGAGCGCAAAGTGAAATCTCGCAGACTCAACTTCCTGATGATGTCTGCAGTGCGTAAGACGCTCCGTAACAATGGCATCACCCTGAACAAGCTGATGTACTGGGATACGGCTTTGATGGAGCATATCGGTAAAGAAGTGGTGATCAGATACGATCTGGCAGACCTGAGGTGGATCGCGGTCTATGACATGCAAGACAACTTCATCTGCCAGGCTGAGGTCCGCAGACCAGTCGATCCCTTCATTCATCTGAACATGGATGATCCGATCTCCCACTCGGAGTTCACCAAGGAATACAAATCGATCAAACGGCATCAGCGGCAGATCGCCAAGCGCACCAAGATGGTGATCAAGTCATCGCAGGAAGCGGTGCAGAGACTGATGAAGCCCCTACCGGCTCTTGAGAGCAATCCCACTTTCGAACAGGCTCCCATCCTGACCCAACCCAGCCATGCCTCGGAAGAGATGATGCAGCAGTTGGAACAGCAGGTGATCAAACAGATACCTCTGCAGGAGGAGCAACCCAAACAAGCGGAAACAACCGTGCTTGAGAACGGGCAGATTAAACCTAAAGAAAAGAGCTTCGAAGAGATGCTCGAGTTTATAGGAATCAAATAGGAGGATACGTGAAAGCCAACAAGCTTGTAATGATCAGCAACGTAGTGGAAGCGGATCAGTGTGTTCAATACCTGTTACGCAGGCCAAAAACTGAAATGGTGGGTCTTGGGATGATCTATGGACGTCCCGGCCTTGGCAAGACCACTTATGCCCAACGCATCGCCTTTCAAAGAAACTACATCTATCTGAGACTGGAGTCGATGACCACACCCAAGGCCTTCTCGACCATGCTCTTAACCGCTTTGTATCGTAAGTTCGATCTGGGCAACTTCATCCCCAGCGGGTCGACCAATAACCTCTTCAAACTCAGCATGCAGATCCTCGATGAGCATCCCGATACGGTGATCATCATCGATGAGATAGACTATGCCTTCAAGCTGGATAAGATCTTGGGTGCCATCCGGGACATCGTTGATGAGACTCTGACCATTATCATCTTAGTGGGAATGCAGAATGCCAAAGATCGCCTCTCCCAGATAAGCGAACACTACTTTGATCGCTGCAATGCCTTCTATCAGTTCAAACCGCCTACCAAGACCGACCTGCGTTTGATCGCCGATGAGATCCTCGATGTCAAAGTGGATGCCGCTACCGTCGAGAGAATCTTCGAGTATTCCAAAGGCAGCCTCAGGCGAGCCATTAAGATGCTGCACGGATATGAGAATGGTAACTTAGATCTTACCCATGACATGATCACCGACCCGGACCAGGATGTAGTGCAATGACCACAAGTGACTTGGTAAACAACTTCGTTAACCAGTTCAACAAGCCCTTTGATCTGAACATGATCTCTAACATGATCGATAGAGAACCGGAGGGGGTCAGAGAAGTGTTAAATGTACTGCTCACTGCCGGGAGGATCAGATTGGTAGACCCGGAACAGGGCATCTATGTAAGGAATAACAGGTATTTGACCAGTGTGTGTTATCACCAGAAGGGCAAGTGGCAGTTTGACCCGATCGCTGCAAATGCTCTGCTTGATCATATTGAACAAGGGGGCTTCTTCACAATAAGAGAGGTGGCTAAAGACTTTCCACGCAGTCGGCAATGGGTCTACGTATATCTGGAAGCGCTTGCATCTATTGGAATACTCACTTACAGTGCCGATGGTTACAAAGTTGAAACAAGAGGTAATCTCAAAGATATCGGCAAGAAGATAGTAAAGGGTGCCATCAACCAGATCTATAATGACTACTACTCAAAGTCCAAGGTTAGTAACCGTCCTTACACATCTTATACATCCAAGCCGGTCGATCCTGAAAAACTTAGAATAAGACAAGAGAAAGCCGAGATAAAGAAGGCTGAGGCAAAAGCAGCCAGGAAAGCTCGTAGCGAAGAGTGGGAACGGTTGCATCCCGGCCAAAGCAGACGCAACACAGTACGTATTTGGCCTAAAAGAAATTAAGCACAAAGAAGGCATTCTATGGATCAGGAACAGAGAGAACGAAAACTACGTCAACAGATTCACGGCCTAAGGGTCAAGAAGTTCCACTGGCCCTTGGACGCATTCAAGTACATCATGAACGGTATGGGCTATGGCGATTCGCTTTCAGCACTATCTGAAGATAAGCTGCTCGAGTTCAAGGCTATTATGTTGAAGTATCGCAGACATGGCAGACCTCTCGAGTACAACTATGATAAGCAGGGCAAGTACATGCATGCCCTGATGAAGCAAGCCGGCTGGACCGAGTCCCAGCTGCGGGCATTCACGATCAGTCACTATTCCAAAAGCCACTGGAACCTGCTCTCCAAGAAGGAGCGCAGAGCGATCATCGCTATGTTCCAGTCCTATATCAAGAAACAAGAGATCAATCAATCACCAAATAAACAAAGCGATCCTAAGGAGGATTCAAATGAGTAAAGCGAGCAAGCCAGTCAAAGAACGCACCTTAACCGATGCTCAAGGTAGGGAAATCCCTGTGAAGGTGCTGCACACCGAGATATTGGAAAAGGATGCCGCAGTCAAGAAAGCGATGGACTGCGCACTCAAACTGCAAGAACGTATCTTAACCGACAAACAGAAAATGATCCAGATCATCGAGAACTATCTGAACGACGCTGCTCGCAGAAACGGCCTGGAATGGAAAGGCAATGCCCTCCTCTTCACTTTCGATGAGAAGTACAAAATCGAGATGCGGTTCCGGGAGAAGATTCAGTTCGGAATCGAACTACAGCTCGCCAAGCAGAAGATAGACGAGTGCATCAAAGCCTGGTCAGTAGACTCCAACGATAACCTCAAAGCTATCATCAACGAAGCATTCCAAGTGGATAAGCGTGGTCAACTGGCTCGTTACCGCATCTTCGCCTTGCGCCGTTACAAGATCAAAGACCCGACTTGGAAGGAAGCGATGGAGCTAATTGACAAGGCCATCCTGGTCACTTCTACTAAGCAATACATCTCTTTCGCAGTGCGAGACGAGGCCGGTAACTACAACAAGGTAGTGCTGAACTTCAGTGCCCTGTAGATACTGTCTCATGATAGCCCATCCTGATTTGATCAAAGCAAGGGAGATTGAAACATGGCATCCATAGAATCGATAACAGCAGAGGAGCCAATGAAAGTGTTCGACATCAATCGCAACTACCGGCCTGACGAAGTGGCTGCCGCTCTCCGAGTGAGCAGGAAAACCGTCTATCGTTGGATCAGAGACATTGCCAACCCTCTGCGAGCCTTTCGCACTACTGAAAACGGACAGCTGCGCTGCTCCGGTAAAGACCTCAACCAATATGTCCTCAAGAACCAGGTTAAGCCCGAATATGAGTAACTCCATCGAGTTCCGCATCAAGCGGGACAACTGCAAAGAAGCCTATCTGAACGGCAAGACCGAACCCAGGGAGCTGGCGGTGATCTTCGGAGTATCTGACATCACCGTCCGCAAGTGGGTCAAGAACGGTAAGTGGGACGAGTTGTTCAAGGAAGAGCGTAAGCTCGACCACGAGATCAACTTGGCTCGCAAGAAAGCGCTCATCCAAGCGCTCCGGGAATATGCCAAGAACCCTGCCGATACTGCTTTGCAGAGCCTCGTAAGCCTAATCAAGCAGAACCAGAAAGACGCTGAGCCATCCAAGGAACTGAACGACTATATCGTCCGCTTCCTGGATCAGGTGACCGACTTCATGATCGAGAAAGGGCACGAGACCTTGCTTAAGCAGTTCCAGGGCATCGTGATAGACCTGGCCGACTACTTGAGGACGAGAAATGGATAGATTTACAACCACGGACATGGTTGCCTCCAAGCCTACCCTCCAAACCCTCCAAACAGGGGAGTCGTCGCCTCCGGCTCCCCTGATCCTTCCGGCCTACCCTAAGCCTCCGGACACAGGTTATGTCTAAGAAGTTTATTCAGCGACATAACAAGGCACTGGCGGAGATCGCATCAAAAACGATCTCCGTCTTGCCTTTTATAGACGATAATCCTGAAGCCAAGACTGATAGGATCAGGCGTACCACCGGAGAGGGTTGGGATGCCTTCTCGTTCTTCTGCCATACCTATTTCCCGCATATCTTCCCACTACCTTTTTGCCCAGCACATGAGACTATGTTCGATGAGACTGATAATGGCTCAGGCATCATCGGAATCACAGGCTTTCGTGGACTGGGCAAAACGGTACTCATGGGAGTGGTCTATCCCATCTGGAGGATCATCCGAGGTGAGAGATACGTGATCCATACTGCCGCAGACGTAGATCTGGCACAGGAGCGTACAGCCTTCACCTTGCATGAACTGCAGAACAATAAGCGGCTCACAATGGACTATCCAGAGCTGCAGCCTGTGGATGCCTTTGATCTGGATTTCTATCTCAAGAACAAGGCAAGGATACGAGCCAGGAGTATCAAGCAGAGCCATCGTGGAACTATCAATCCCAAGACTGCCAAGCGACCCGGACTGATCGTCTGCGATGATATCGATAAAGAAGAGAACATGGGTAACCAGTCCATCGGTAAGAGGCGTATGGAGAAGATCACCCAGGAGCTTGCCGGAGCACTCTCCCCGGAGGGAAATGGTAAGATCGTCTGGCTCGGTAACCTGGTACACCCTAATTACTCCATCTGCCAGTATCAGGATCTCATACTAGGCGATTTACGAGCAGATAATCCAGAATTAGACGTTACCTACCAGATTGCATTAAAGACGCACCAAAAGGCGATATTGCGCTTCTCTCTCGAAGATATGCATGGCAAGTCCATCTGGGAAGAGCAATATCCTACTGCCACTTTGCCAAATCTGCGAGCCAAGTTCGGCCATACCGGTTATCAGAGGGAGATGCTTGGACAGCCCGTGATCGAAGGGAACATCTTCAAGAACCACTGGTTCACCAAGTATAGAACCTTATCTGAGCCATCCCAGATGAAGCGAGTCTGGCTCTATGCCGATCCTGCCTGGGGAGAGAAGGGCTGTTACAAGGCTGTCATCTCCATTGGCTATGATGGTAATCGTTTCTACGTGCTTCATGTCTGGATACGTCAGACAGAGAATACCAAGTTCTTCAGATACTACTATGATGCCTATCAGGAGTTGGATCGTATCTACAGAGTGAAAGCCAGAGCTGCTTGTGAAACTACCTACGGACAAGGCAGAATCCTTGCCGACTTTGATCGGTGGGCACAAGATAATCATTTGCAACCCATCAGTCATAGAATCAAGCGCATTGATAACAAAGACAACAAGAATCTGCGCATCGAGAGAACCGAGACAATTATCGAGACAGCTAAGGTGCTCTTTCCGGAAGGTCAAGATACACCAACCCTGATATCCCAGTTCCTCACTTATCCTGATGGCTATATCGATGGCTGTGATGCACTGGCAGGATGCTTGGAACGTTTCTCGGAATATGATATTGGAAGGAATAGAGTCAAGGTTAGGAGATTCAGCTTCTAATGAACTACTATGATCAGCTCATGCTTGAGTACTACCGGGTCCTCAACAATGCCTGGAAGACCGAGATCAGAGATGCTACACGGCTTGCCATCCAGATGCTGAGTGATATGCCCAGAGCCGAGAAGCTTAGCCAGAACTCCATAGATAAGCTTACGGGCATCATCAATACCCAGTTGGGAGATGACTTCGCAGCACTGGTCAATGAGCCCACCAAAGCGATAATAGACCGCTGTGTGCGGCTTGGACTCAAAGACACGCAGGTGCAAGCCCCAACCAAGACCAGCATCGGACTCTGGGGCATCGAAGATCAGCATCTCTCCTCCACCATCCAGAAGCAGCAACTGTTCTGGATTGGCAATCACTTCGAAGCGGATGTCAGACAGAACTTCGCAGACACCCTCTCCAAAGCCATCGAGCAAGGATATACCAAAGAGAAGACCTTTGCGTAATACCAAATAGTCCAGCTTTCCAGGATCTACTTTGTAGTTATCCACAATTTTTTCAAATATTCTCAACATGAACCCTGAAAAAGCTCAGTTATCCACACATTTTGCGCTTTTT
>Ga0265295_1001247_pt1 | contig 45824 bp, 31 predicted proteins | sample Munlansysbiofilm_FD_192503 | JGI IMG/M metagenome (GOLD analysis project Ga0265295, IMG submission 192503) | Leachate microbial communities from a municipal landfill in Southern Ontario, Canada - Methane capture system biofilm | ecosystem: Engineered > Solid waste > Landfill > Unclassified ...
CTCGTGGAATGTATACCCCCTGTTGATCATAAGCTGCGATTCGTCTATGCTGTAATCGCTGTAGTTCGTCGGATTACGGCGTCGGCCCCAGGGGTCGTAGCTGTAACTGATTGTGTCAAAGAACCCTTGCTAGTAGATATGGGTAGCCATGAACCGAGATAACGGGTATAAATATAATAAAAATTTCGGCTCATCGGGGAGATATCCAATAAAAATACTTTGGAAGATAAAACCACGATGGAACAACTCCGGTTAATCCAACAGTTAGATGATGAAGATAAGCATGTGATTTTTAAAATGATTGATACCATGCTCACCAAAAAGAAGTTTAAAGATTTCTTTCAAAAAAACGTAGCTGCATTATAAAACAAAAGCCGGAACAATCCAGCTTTTGTTTAAATTTTACTTTTTTAAAATGTTATTGATATTTTATTAGAATTAAAATTGCCAGAATATAATTTATACTCACCCACTAATTTCGGCAATACTGATTTTGTCTCTATGTATTTTGATTGATTTTTATCCCAAATCGGAGTAGTATAAACATATGTCGGCAAATATGGACTTATATAGAAAGTAAAACAACCTTTTAATAATTTAAATCCGACAAGATTATAAGTGTCTATATAAATCTCTCCTGGCCTCAAAAAAACAAATTTGTCTTTAAACTTATCTAATATCACTTCCGGTATTATATCCGATACAGTGTAATGAGTTTTAACCTCGTTTAGTGAGTCTGAATAATTATTGGATAGGGATTCATATATATTCGCTAAATCATCATTTATTATTGGAATTTCATGTTCCTTATTTGGGTCTAAAGTGTCAGGAATTACTTCCCATGCGTTCAAATAGTTAGGAGACCCCCCAAAATTTACCAAAAATTGCGTATTTGAATAATTCCCATATTGAGTTGGATTATTATTCACAAGGGTTCCACTCCTAACAAATTCGGGAAAATTATTCACACTTTGTGAAACTTTCAGAAAATACAATGCATCATCGGAGTTGTTACGATAAGTAATATGCAGGTATGGAACACAAAAATCATTTTCAGTTAAAGAAAATGGGGGGGATTCTCTTTTCCAAAAGATTGAAAGTTCAACTGATATGCATTGCGAGAATAGATGCATACTGCTAAATAAAATTGCTATAAGTACAAACAGATTTTTCATGATACTTGCTAAAAAGGATATACAAAAGAAGCCAATGAAGTCCAACCAAAATTAGTATAACCTAAAGTATTGAAGTATGTTGGATATTGTGTTGCCAAGCCTCTTACAACATCAGGTGTAAAACTATTTAACTGTAAACCGCCTAAAGAATGTTGGTAACTGTATGCATGAAATTCCAACAAATCAATAAAACCAGGTTGAGATAAAAGACTTGTAGATTGACCAGCCAATGCTGCAAATTGTGATACATGGACAAATTCATGCCCCATGGTGAAAAACAATTGCTTTGCACTGCTAAATGCAAGGTTCTTATTAAAATAAACATTTGAATTCCCAGTAAAAACTTTATTTACTGATAGTGGAACTGTTTTGGCAGGAGCATTATTAGTGATTAATCCTGATTTACCTGTTAAGTGACTTTCTGGGACATTTTCCACGGTAAAAGCCTTCACATTATTCATTGGAGCATCTTTGTACCATGCTTTCTGAGCATCAGATAGAAATTGGTCTGTAGCAGGTACTGGATCCCCTCCATTAACACCAAGATCCACACACCCTTTTTGAAAAACAGAGATTTGCCTTTGATATTGAATCCCCCCAGAAACGCCTCCTATTAATGCACCGCCTAATGCTCCATAGCCACCACCAATTAAACCAGCTTGCAAGCCTTGTCCAAAACTTGCTCCTCCCATCCATGTATTACCAGCTCCTCCAACAAAACCTCCTGCGAAGCCTCCAGAAGCCCCAACTAGCGCCCCATTAGCTACAGCGCCTCCAAATGAAGTTGCTGTACCCAACGCACCAGCAACTAACTGTCCTGCTCCATAACCTGCTGCACCGGAAAGCGCTCCAATTCCCATTGACAAAAAGAAATCACCTGCACTATTAATATTTCCTGAAGCACCTTGTATTAAAGTATTAATAAAAGCGCCTATTATCATTGCTTCTATGAAAAACTCCCCATCGGGATCGGTATAGATCAGTGGATTATTCAGGCAGTAACTATACCTGTTGTAGTTCTGGGCATTGGCTGGTGACTGTACGTATGGGTCGGGGCTAAGGAAACGGCCCAGGGACGCGTCGTACAGCCGGGCATTCATGTTAATTACATCGAGCCTACCCAAATGCTCGTGGAACGTATAGCCCCTGTTGATCATAAGCTGCGATTGGTCTATGTCGTAATCACCGTAGTCTAGCGGATTACGGCGTCGGCCCCAGGGGTCGTAGCTGCAGCGGTGTGTGTCAAAGAACCCTTGCTATCGGGTATAAATATAACAAAAATTTTTCGGCTGATCGGGAAGATTCCCAAAGAAATTTCTCTGGAAGATAAAACCGAGATGGAACAATTTAAACTTATGCAGCAACTTGACGACGAAGACAAGCAGACAGTAATGAAAATAATCAATACCATGCTGACTAAAGCCAAGCTTAAGGATTTCTTTAATAAAAATATTGCTGCACTATTAAGCAAAAGCCCCTGCAAGTCCGGGCTTTAATTATTATTTATTATACACTACTTCAATTATCTTTTTTCCCTTTGTTTTTATCTTCATATAAAACAGATCGACCAAAATTAACTCTTACTCCAGTCTCTTTAGAACTATCTAAAACAACATTAAACTCAATGATGCTATTTTGGCCTTTATGTTTTTTCCTACGAGAATCTTTTTCATTAACAAGTACTGTGTCCATTACAAACTGAATAATAGCAACACTATCAGAAAACAAAAAAGATTTTAAACTGTATTTGTTTTTCGAGTAATCATTTGGTACAACTCTTAAAGTGTCATTATCAATCACAAAATCATGTGAAGAGAAATAATCTATACACAAGCCGTCTTTTTCTATTAAATTCAAATTCCACTTTTGCTCTTCTATAGCTCGTTTAATAACATGAACATAACAGTCCAGAAATTCCATTGGATTACTTCCATTTACCTTAAAACCAGGCGTTATTGATAAAAACACAACAAACAAAATGTTTATCTTTTTTTTCATAGCTGCTTATCTGTTATTGAATAAATTTACATACATACCAGCATACATATAGTAATTATTTCTGCTTGTTAAACTTAGTGAAAGTGGATAAATTGAATTTAAAGGATTAATTGTAACATATTGATTAAGCCATGCTATAGAATTAGTACTTGTATATGTATCATGGTGTGGAAAACGAACCCAATAGTCAAGCTGGAGTCCAAAATCACCTTTATCATTTATCCCGAAATTTAACTTGGCTCCGCTTATATCATCAACTATACCTTCCTCAAACCATCCCTCTGGCATATATTTCTTAGCAAGATTATTGGCTATCTTAGGTCCGAATTTAGAATTCATAAGCAAAGAACCTGAAATTGAAACAAAATCCATAGTCGCTGGTAATAACCATGCTGGGTTTTTATATATATCGGAATAATTATTAAATGGTTTTTGTCCTGTAAGTAGATTCCCTGTTACCTTAGAGGCACTTGCTGCTGTGAAATAGCTAACAGTATTATGTCCAGGAATATTGCCAATAAGACCTTCCATTCCCTGAAATGCACCATAGCCTGCAGCAGCTGTAAAACCACCAATAACAGCATTTTGTATCATTCCTCCCATTATATCTCCAAAATCGCCGCCTGCCAATGCTGTCATTCCTGCCCCGTTAATTCCTCCAGCCACGACACCACCAGCCATCACTGCTTCTAATCCAGCAAGTCCCCCAATTGAACCAGTTCCAATTCCTCCACCTAGACCACCAGCAACTAAGCCTATTCCCATACCAGCCCATGTTTTACCATCATTATAATCCCATTTAAAAGGGTTCATCGTTCCGTTTGCGGCAGTTCCTCCACCCCACATTCCAATGTCTGCACCTATTGCCCATGGTAAGAAAGCTTGGCCACCTGGTATTATCAATGCAAGTGCAGTAAATATAAACTCCCCACTCGGGTCAGTATAAACCAGCGGGTTGTTCAAGGCGTAGCTATACCTATTAAAATTCTGGGCATGGGCTGGTGCCTGTACGTGTGGGTCGGGGCTAAGGAAACGGCCCAGGGCTGGGTCGTACAGCCGGGCATTCATGTTAACTACATCGAGCCTACCCAAATGCTCGTGAAACGTGTACCCCCTGTTAACCATGAGCTGCGATTGGTCTATGTCGTAATCACCGTAGTCTAGCGGATTACGGCGTCGGCCCCAGGGGTCGTAGCTGTATTCTGCCACAATATTCCCACCTTCATCTACTAAAGCGGTAACTGAACCCAGGTGGTCCTTAAGGATGTTGTATTTGGTAGACTCACTGCTATTAACGCTCTGGTAAAGAGCAATGGGCCCTTCGGGGCTATTCACATAGCAATACTTATAAACTTCGCCATTGGGTAGCTGCTTTTCCTCATAGGAGCCAAAGTATAGCCAAGTTTCGTTTAAAACACCTTTCTCGTAGAGCTTCATCAACCGTCTTTGTAGATTAGGCCCATAGGTAAACTCGCCCACCCATGCACCATTGGCTACTTCGCTTGGCCTTTCAAACGGTGTATAGCCTACTCTTTGATTTTGAGGCTCATAGCTAGAGTCCCCATTTAATGCTGTTACAGCATATACATTGGGTGTGAGGTTATACTTCAAGCTACCTACATCTGTTTTCTGAGTTATGTTGCCATTTGCCCCATACCGATTAACCAATGTGGTACCCCAATGTGGTTGAGCTGTTGTAGTTAAACGGTGAAATTCATCATACCCAAAATTTTCAACTAGATTATATTTCTCATCCTTACGTTGGGTCATATTACCCTTATTGGTGTCGAAGCTATAGGTAAAGTGCTGTTTTATGCTGGATCCTTGGGTTGTTTTAATTGATGTTGGGAACCCGTAAATATCATAAGAATTATAGCGGTTCATGTTGTTACCAATATATGATTGTGTAATCTGCCCAGACTGATTAACATTTTCTACTCTCCAAATGGTTGTTCCGTTATGCGACTTAATTTCGTTGAGATACCCATTCTGAAAATCTCTATTAATTATTAAACCATTTGGATAGATAATAGAGGTAATTCCTCCAAAACTATTAAAGGTATACTGAAAGGATAAAGGGTTAACGCTCGCACCCTCCAGCTGAACCTTGTTCATTCTCCCATAGGTATCGTAAAAGTACTCTTCTGAAATATCGCCAAACGTAGCTTTTTTTATCATACCCTTCCCCCCGCCATCATCATAGTATTCAAATGTGGCGCTATAGCCAGGCCACAACTTTCCAATAACCCTCCCAATGTAGTCGTAGGAAGTAATGCAAGTCTGACCTCTATTATTCTTCTGGGATAATAGCTCACCAAAAGCATTATGGGTGTACTCGATTGTGCCAGCAGCCGGATCAATGATTTTCGATTGAAAACCATTTACATCGTATTCCATGGTAACAGGAGCTCCCCACTGGGGTGTTGTACTTAGGGGTTGGCTTAATGCATTGTATGTATAGGTTACCTTTTGTCCGTTTACGGATGACTCAAGTACATTCCCTAGTGCATCGTATTCTGTAACCGAAACATCGCGGGGTGAAGTAACGGTAACCGTATTTCCACTATAGGTATAGGTCTTGCTTAAATCAATGTGTGTTTCAGATTTTAGCCTACCAAAGCTATCGTACGTGTAACTGACCTTGGTATTATCTGGATTAGTAACTTGTGAAAGTTGCCCCTTTGAGTTAAACGAATTTGAGGTAACCATTGTACTTGAGAGCCCAGGCTCTTCCCTTCTAATCTCTCTATCGTAAGCATCATACCAAACTGTTGTTGGAGGCAACCCGGTAGGTTTAGTTGTGATTTTTGTTCGTGCACCATACTCACCATTTGCCCACGAATGGGTAAAGGCGGTTGGACCTGCAACTGCGGTGGTTGTATAGGTTACTCGTCCAAATCCATCGTAGGTATAGCTAATATAATTTCCGTTGGGTAGTTCCTTCTTCTGAACCCAACCAGTATATGGTGTCCGGGTATATTCAGTTACAAAATTGCCCGGTTCTGTAACTTTGGTTACTCTACCCTTGCTATCGTACTGGTAAGAAGTAGTTCTTGAACCATTTGCCCCACTCCCAGTTAGAATAACAGAAGCCATATTGCCGTAACTATCATAGGTATAATTCTTGTTAATTCCCATACCCGACTCAGACTTTAACAACCCTTGTGGATAATAGGCATAGCTAAAGGATTGGGTTTTGGTGTCAGCTGGGGATATACGTTTTTTTGTGATGGTGGAATTCATAAGCCTTGAAGGGCACCAAGCTCCTATCAGCGCATAATTATTTATAACCTCTTCGGTAGCCTGTCCTCCAAAATTTGTGCGTCTTCTAGTTAAATTCCCAAAGCCATCAAACTCAAAATCAGTGATAACCGTAACTCCCTTTAATAAATTCCGGGAGATTACCTTTTGAACGTATGCAAAAAAACGCTTATTCCCTAAATCACTAATAGCATTGGTATTTGTTTCAGTTGCCGTTTGTTGGGCACCTATGCCACTGATGGTTTTTTTTAGCATTGGGTAATAGAATGTGGGCATAATCTCAAATTCCATCTCGGCCCAATCTCCAGTGGTTTGGTTTGTCTTCTTAAACTTCTTAAAACCCAAAAAACCTTTACCCTGTCTATGTATAGCTGCACCTGTATAGCTAAACACATTGATTGTAGTTGGCAAATCAGGGTATGAAAATTGAGTTTTGGAGACCACAAAAAAAGTTCCATTGTAATCAATTAGCGGGAAAGTTGAGCCCGCTCCTGGAGTATACTGACCCGTTTTGGGCAATGATTTGTATTCAACTGATAAAGTTCGTCCCAAGCCATCGGTTACGGATTGGAGCAGAGTTCTATCTTGGTCTTTTCTAACTAACATTGTTCTTACTTTCCCTGAAAAAGGCATAATTTTTATGATATCATTAATACCATCACCGTTACAATCCCCAAAATGGTAATGTGAGAAATAACCACTTGAACTACAAATTTTTAATTCATGCAAAAAAGTGCCATCCCCATTACTCTGGAAGACATGGTAAGTCGTGATAGGTTCTCCTGGGGTTATCCATTTTGTTGTTATCTGAAGAATATCATCCTTCCCATCACCATTAAAGTCTTTAACAAAAACCATATTGTCTGCTGAACCATTTGGCTCAGTATTATGAAAGGGTAAACTTTCAATAGCCGGCCAGGTATAACCTTTACCCGTAGAGAAATGTAAATACCACTGTTCTGCTTCTGTCCAGGCTAGAATATCCGTATTCCCATCCCCGTTAAAATCGCCAAGAAAAACTTCATGCCATTTAGTTGGGAAACCTCCACTGTAAAGCGTATCCCATTGGTGTGAAGCAGGATTAAATGTATAAATCTTAGTGTTGCTATCTTTAATCACCATAATATCTGTTCGCCCATCGCCATTGAAATCGAGAAATTCAACCTTATCGGGGTTGTTAAAACTGGGTAAATAATAACTGCCAGCTGAGTATCCATTTGAAAATTTAACTCTAAACATATTCTGATTCTTATCTAGGAGCAGATAGTCTGTTTGCCCATCCCCATTAAAATCCAAGCCTGCATTCATTATCACATCATCAGGAGTGTTTTCAAAGTGTAAATCATAGTTTTCTTCTCCTCTAACCATAGTAGATCCGTTAAAAGTATAGAACAAGAAACTCTCTCTTGATCTGTTGGTCCAAGCGCAACACTCTGGCTCATAATCATCAATCGGAACAGGGATGGGATCTATGGGACCAATGGGATCTTCGTCTCCAGGCTCATCGTTGCAGTACTGTATACAGTATTTATATGTCGTCTTCCGTCTTAGGAGCAAATCCATCCTGCCATCGTTATTCACATCGGCCACGTAAAAACCCTTAAACCAGTCGCCGAGTGAACCACCACTTTTCTTTGTAAAGCTTGTACCACTCGAATTGGCTAGGTATAAATCCCATCGCTCCCAAGCTGCACCAACCTCATTAGTCCTTATGACCCTTACAAAATCAGTTCTACCATCACCATTAAAATCACCATAATAAGACATAGATGCTTTTTCCTGATCACCAATATATGGTTCATATTCGTCTATTAATAAATCTGTTACCCCCCCCCAAGAAAACACCAAGGGGTTTAGCTTTTGACCACTCCTCCCATGCTCTGTAATGCTGCTAAGAAGAGTTGGCGAGCCAGTCTCGTAAGCTAATTTATACTCCCTAATGGCAGAACCATCCGATTCCATTTTTATGCTGGTAAGACGTTTGGTTTGTTTAAATGCATACCCGTCTACATACCTCTTGTTTGGGTCGGGTCTGTCTTCATAAGAAAACTTAATTGCATTACCCGAATACTCTATACGATCAACCCTAGCCTCTCCTGTTCCAATGATGTAAAAAAACTGAACCTGGTTGCCCATTGGATCAACAATTTTCTCTAACAACCACGTAGCCGTTATGCTACTGCCCCCAGCTTTTAAACGGGAATTGCCTGAGATTCCATAGTGAAGCTCATTCCCTTCCTTTGTTCTAACCAAAAAGGATGATGATACGCCAGATCCATTTTGAATAATCTCAATGAAAGTCTCCATTTCGGTTCGGTACCTTGCACCACTTGTTCCGTGAGTACCCGAAACACATATTAACCTACTACCATCAAGAGATAGCGCATCCGCATCGCTAAAATTTACACCTTCTGTTATCCCATCGTGGTAAATAGTTTTAGATGTTCTACCTATAGAGGACAGCCCTGAGACACCCCATCCGACACCCATCACCCCATCACCACTTTGACTACTATAGGTAAGGAATAGCTGTGGAACAAGACCACCCGTACCCTCAGGGATAAACAATGGAACCTGATAGGTAAATGCACCTGTAGGTGCAACACTTCCTTGTCCATTGGTAGTTCCTACCGGTAAAGAGGTGTTAATTTGAGATTGGATGGGATTACAAAGGAAACAAAAAGATAAAAATGCCAATAAAATCTTTATGCTGGTAAAATTTTTCATGTTGCTAGGTTTTTTTAAGGCGTTTAACAGGATTTATAAAAATAGGGTGATCCTTTATTGCTTAACTATTCTCCAACTTATTCTATTAACTTCATTCTCTATTGTCATCAAATAAACACCATCAAGTTGATTTGATAAATCGATCTCTTCAGGGTTCAACATCATCTTTTTTCGGTACACTAATTTACCCGTCAAACTGTAAACAGATATTGTAATACCGTAGTATTCAACGGGAGATACAAACTCAAGCTTCAACTGCCCGCTTGTAGGGTTGGGATATATCCTAACGTCATTTGAACCAAATCTATCAGAGTAGTATGGCTTACCTTCAGAAAGAGTATTTGATTTTTCCCGCCCTAACGAATCCCTTTTAAATTCATTATCATCATCCTGCGTTTTTGGTTTAACCAACAAGATTTCTCTGATAATTCTATTCCCTGAATCGTCGTAGCTATACGAAATCCTTTGTGCCTCAATTGGCATTGTTTGACTCTGAACATAAACAGCTGATAGTATAACGAATAACGTAGTTGCAAGTAACACATTAAATGATTTCATGATTGTTTTTTTACGTTGTAAAGCAAATGTAAAATAAATAAAATAATAAAACAATTTTTTTATCATTGTTGTCCGGTTAAAATTTATAGATTCCTCCCTACGGTCGGAATGACAGGGGGTTGAATCATATTCGGAAAGGGAGGGCTTGGTTAGCGGCTTCGCCGCTAACCAAGCCCTCCCCTAAAAACTAAACATTTTCCATTGACAAAGCCATTTCTATTTTCAACGGTTTTGTCGAACATACGTTTCAGAGCGAAACGTAGTGAAGCGAAGAATCTAAAATACAGAATTATGTTTTTACCGGACAATAGTGTTTTTTTTTATTAATATCCTTATTTTGCTGTTCTCCACATGTCAAAAAACGGATCTTCGGATAAGACCAATATATCATCGGTTGCGTCATCGTATTGAAGCCCACATATGCATATCTTTCACCGCTTACTGTATTTATAAGGAGTTTGAAAGGGTATTGTATCAAGAAAAATCATCACTATCCATAAAAAAGGCAGCAGAACTAACTCACAACATGTACCAAATAACATACACATTGCCAGATTAAAAAATTCCAGGTCAAGGTTGTTACAGATGGACGAAGAACAGGCTGAACTATATCAAATAATTAGCAAAAACTTTTAGGGTGTTGCAACGCTGAAGACAGGAACGTACCCTAAAAATAGCTCCGCATGACCCAAAGTGCAAAAATTTAAATCATAAAGTGTTGATAATCAAAGATAATTTTTTTGGCGTTGTGAACGCCGCATAAAACAGGAAGACAGGGGCAGAACTAACAATCATTACTGCTAGTAAGGGGCATCTTGCTCTATAACTCGTAACAATTACCCCTGAATAATACTATTTATTGCTTGCGGATTCTTCTGGATACTCAATACGAGCGTGGTAAATATTTTGCAGCTTCTTTTTAAACACCTCTTTTATTTCTGCTATATCCTTAAACGTAATATTGGAGTCGTTAAATTGCCCATCGTTCTGCTGGTAATCAATAATATTGTCAACCAAACTACTAATGTTTTCAACGTTAACATCCTTCATGGCCTTTGAAGCGGCCTCAACCGCATCGGCCATCATAAGCACTGCGGTTTCACGCGAAAAAGGTTTTGGCCCAGGATAGCAAAACGCATCTAAGCCCTCGTCTAAATCGGGGAATCTATCTCTATATAATCGGTAAAAGTAAAGCACCTTTGATGTTCCATGGTGCGTTTTTATAAAGTCGATGATTTGCTCGGGTAATCTTTTTTTCTTAGCAATCTGCACACCATCAGAAACGTGTTTAATAATTAGCTCGGCACTCTCATTAAACTCAATGCCATCGTGAGGGTTAAAGTTGGGCGATTGATTTTCAGTAAAATAGTAGGGATTGTTAATTTTTCCTATATCATGATATAACGCACCGGTACGCACCAGCAAAGGGTCTCCCCCAATCTTATGCATAGCGCTCTCGGCTAGATTTGCCACCTGTATCGAATGCTGAAAAGTGCCTGGCGCCACCTCGGCTAGCTTGCGAAGCAAGTTCTGATTCGTATCGCCTAGCTCCATAAGGGTTGTATCGGAAAGGAAACCGAACATTTTTTCAAAAACATAAATAAGCTGATACGACGCCAATAGCAATAGAGCATTACCTGCAAACCAAGCAATATAGAGCGGATTCATTGCCATGGGTGTACCCTCCTGAATAAGCACTATCCCTAAATACAAAACCGAGTAGGTTAGGAAAATAAGCCCAACCGACATAAAAAGTTTACTTCGCCTGTAAACCTTTGCAAGGCTAACTATGGCAACAACCCCTGCAATAAAATGAATGAAAACAAACTCAAAACTATTGGGCACAAAAAAGCCTACCAAGAATACGGTTACCAAATGGACAAAAAGAGCTAAACGGGAATCGAAAAAAGTGCGAATAAAAATTGGAATAATAGCAAACGGAATTATGTATATACTTACCAACTCGCGCCGCAAAAGTAAAACCGAAATAACGGTTAAAGTAGTAATTAGCAACAGGATAAACAGAACTTTTGAATCGCTATCCAGAATATCTCGCCTAAAATGGAAAAGGAATAGAAACAGCACCATAAACAGAACGGTTACCACCAACGCCTGACCAACCACAAGCAAGCGGGTGTCGTCAATGAGGTTTAAACGACTCTCATATTCCCGTTTTAGCGAAAATAGTATTTGGTACAAATCGGCATTAACTACCTCACCGTTACTAATAATACGCTCACCCGAGTATATAAGCCCTTTTGTTTCCGATAAATTGGCCATCATATCCTGTTTAACCTGTTTCGTGGATTCGGGGTCGTACTTTAAGTTGGGCTTAACATAGCTTGAAATGCTGATGTTTTTAAAATCCTTGTAATAAATAGAGTCAACAGCCTTACTAAAAACGTCTTTAAACACCCTACTTAATCGTTCGGTTGCAGAGTTTACCATAAAAACATGGTCTACCGACGAGTCGAAAGCCTGATTGTGAAAGACAACCGTAATACCATTTTGCATTGCACTTTGAAGTTCTGCATACTCATTGGGGAACAGAATCCCAACATTATACACGTACCTCAAGGTATCCTCAAACATCTGTAACGCTTCAGGGCTAACCTGTACATCTTCGTCAAAACCTGAAATAACTCGCTGAATATCCGAACGATATTTCTGTATTACCTCTGACACATTACCTGTATCTAGCTTAAAAAAGGGTTTAAATTTATTAAGAATGGCGTTTCGTTCGGCTATAAGCTCGGCATCGGTTTTGTATATTGAAAAATCGAAAGGTGCAACCAGATCGTTGTGCATCCAAACCTTTCCCCTTTGAAACTCATACTTAAAGCGACGCTCCTGAGGCAAGGCTAGCACAATTAGCACTATAGCTATAACGAAATACGCTACCCTTAAAATTTCTCTGAAGTACTTCTTTATAAATCGGAAAATTTTTTTCATGCCCTATAATAAATTATGATACGTATACAAAAGTAACATTTTTAAGTGCAATAAGTTTTTCTGATGAATAATTTGCCCAAATTTCGTTAACCTGCATTATTTATCAAATTTGTAAAAGATGAATGCAAATGCGGGTTACCCCGACCTAGTTGAACCCAATTTTGGGTAACAAAATTGGTAGTGAAACTTAGTCGCTGTCGGAGACAGCAATTATTCGAATGAATAATTGGGGTTTCGCTAACCCACATAGCATTCAAAATCTAAAAAGGTAAACGGGCCTGAGGGGTTAAGCTATGATCGGCAAACTCATTCTTTTTAAACTTATAGTATCCAGCAATGGCAATCATTGCAGCGTTATCGGTTGTAAACTTAAGCTCAGGAATAAAGGTACGTAACCCACGCTTTTTTCCCAATCGCATTACGGCATCTCTAAGCCCTGAATTAGCAGCCACCCCTCCGGCCAGAGCGATCTCCTTAACACCCAACTTACGGGCGGCCGTTCCCAGCTTATCAATCAGTATGGTAACTATGGTATGCTGCAACGATGCACAGAGATCGTACTTTCTATTCTCAATAAAATTTGGATCCTTTTCAAGGTTGTCGCGCAAAAAGTATAGGAATGAAGTTTTTAGCCCGCTGAAACTAAAGTCGAGACCATGGGGCAATGGCTTTGCGAACCGAAAAGCGGTAGGTTTACCCAAAGCCGAAAGTTTATCAACCTCGGGCCCACCAGGATACCCCAACCCCATAACCTTTGCACACTTATCAAACGCCTCGCCAGCAGCGTCATCTATGGTTTTTCCAATAATCTGCATATCATCAAAGTTGTTAACCAAAACCAGCTGCGTATGCCCTCCCGAAACCAAAAGGCAAAGGAATGGAAAACCAGGCACCTGCGTTTGGTTTGAGGTTAAAATAAAATGTGACAGAATGTGCCCATGTAGATGGTTAACCTCAATTAGGGGAATGTTTTGAGCAATGGCCAACCCCTTGGCAAACGATGTACCCACCAACAATGAACCGAGTAAACCAGGGCCACGAGTAAAAGCAATGGCCGAAATATCGCCAAGTTTTATCCCCGCTTGTTTTATGGCCATATCGACAACTGGAACAATATTTGCTTGATGAGCCCTAGATGCCAACTCGGGTACTACACCGCCATACTCTTCGTGAACTTGCTGGGTACTTATAAGGTTCGACAAAAGGTGACCATCCCTAATTACCGCAGCCGAGGTGTCGTCGCACGATGATTCTATCCCTAAAATAATTACGCTCATAGTATATTTTTGTGCATTGAACAAAAACCCCCAAAATACAACAGTTTTTAACCTTAAAATACAAGGGGTTTAACTATTTTAGGGCACTTTTTACAAGTGGCATAGTTTATGTGTTGATTTAAGTTTCTTATTGCTATTACTAAGGTGCGCAAAGTTATAAAAAAAACAGCTACTATTTTCATAATAATTGCATTGGTGCTACTACTAGTGCCAACAGCGTTATGGCTTGTAATTCAGGTACCCAGGGTGCAAAATCATTTGGTAGAGCAAACCACACAAGCCCTTGAACAAAAATTCGACACAAAAATTCGCATTAGCAAATTCGATTTTCGGCTTTTTAACCGCGTTGTATTAAAAGATGTTTACGCTGAAGACGACAACGGCGACACGCTGCTATTCTCGAAAAATATATCGGCAAGCCTACTAGGATACAACAAGCGAAAAAACTCGCTAAACTTCCATCGCATTATACTTAATAAGGCTCTTATAAACTTCCAATCCGACACCATAGGCAAAATGAACCTAGCAAGGTTCATCGGTAATTTCACTGAATCGAAAGATACCTCCAAAAAGTCGGACAACCCCATAACCATAAATGCGAGAAATGTTAGAATTTCTGAATCAAATTTCAGGATGCAAAAGCAGAATGACAAAGACCATGAGTACGGCATTAACTTTAAAGACATGGATATCAAGGGCCTGCATCTCGATGTATCAAACCTAAACATTACGGGCGACACAATAGCGTTTACCATTAAAAACCTAGAAGGCCTAGAAAAAAGCGGTTTTGAAATTGAACGACTTAGATCCGACATGAGCCTTAGTAAAAACCATATGGATTTTGAAAGGCTGCGCATACAAGCAATGAAATCGGACATAAACATTCCTTACCTAAGGTTTAGCTATTCTGACTGGAGTGAGATGAAAGATTTTCTTAATAACGTGAAGCTAAACGGGGAAATAGCGAGTAGCCAGCTTTCAACCAGCGCATTATCTTTCTTTGTTCCTAAGATTAAAAATTTTGATGAGTTTGCCCAAATCGAAGGGACATTCCGAGGCCCAGTAAGCGACCTCAGAGTTCGCAACCTAAAGGTAGAGGCTGCCCAAAACACTTTCATTAACGGCAATATTAATCTAACCGGGTTACCCGATATTAACAACACCTTTATTTTTGTTGATGTTAAGGACTTTGAAACTAGTGTTTTCGACTTAGAAAGCTTATCGTTTGCCGATTCGGAAAAACAGGTAATAGACCTACCCGATGTGCTAAACACACTTGAACAAATTAGCTTCTCGGGAAACTTCACAGGATTTATTACCGATTTCGTTACGTATGGCACCCTTAAAACCAATATTGGCGACGTGTCAATGGACCTTTCGATTAAACCCGACAAGCAAAAAACCACCCAGTTTAAAGGTAAAATTACAACCCAACAGTTACATTTAGGTACGCTACTTAGCAGCAACGCATTTGGTGAGCTTAGCATGACAGCCACGGTAAACGGCGGTACCGACTATAAAAGCACACTAAATGCAACTACTAACGCTACCATATACTCAATCGATGCCAATAACTATAAATATTCAGACATAAATATTGATGGAACGCTAAACAATAAAACATTCGAGGGATCACTATCGGTAAACGACCCCAATGCCAAGGTTAACTTCTTGGGTAAAGTTAACCTATCCAACACTATCCCAACGTACGACTTCTCTGCCTTTGTACCAAAAATCGACTTAGTAAAACTTAACCTAAACACTACCGATAGCATATCGGAAGCTTCAGTTCTTTTAACTGCACAATTTAGCGGAAACAGCATCGACAACATAAAAGGAGATATAAAAGCGGTTAACGTTTTTTACCGAAATCAAAACGGAGAGATTAAAACATCCGACATTATAGTTAGCGCAATAAACACTGCCGACAGCAAGCAAATTACTTTAAAATCGGAATTTGTAGATGGTGAAATTAGGGGAAAATATAACTATACGAATATATTATCATCGCTAAAAAACTTGCTATACCTATACATCCCTGCGCTTAGCCAGAACAATGTAAAACCCGATATTACGCCCACAGGGGTTGACAACCCTGAACTTAACGATTACATTGTTCGTTTACGACTAAAAAACTCCGATAGGTTATGCAGTGTGCTTTTCCCAAACTTCAGAATAGTTGAAAACACCAACGTATTTGGTATTTACAACCCCGACTTACAAACGTTGAACCTTAAAATTAGAATTCCCGAAATACAGCTGGGCTCCAATATAATAAAGGATGTTTTAATTGAGGGTATAACTAACGACTCAACCCTAACCGCCACCATTACTTCGCCCCAAATTAGCATAGGCAACTCGCATATTCGAAATGTGTCAATTCGTACCGCAGCACAAAACGACAGCTTAAAAACATCTATTGAATGGGATAACAAAACGGAGATAGAAAATTTTGGTCGGATAAATACGAAAGCCCTGTTTGCTCATAATTTAGGAAATAAAACGGTAAACCTAAATTTTGTACCCTCAGAATTCACACTAAACGACACCATCTGGAATATAAATGAATCGGAAGTAGTAATTGACACCTCTACGATCTTATTTAATAACATACTGCTATACAACAAAACGCAAACGCTTAGCATAAATGGTGAAATTGGATCACAAGAATCTGATTTTATTGAGGCCACCCTCAGAAACATTGATGTTTCGAACGTAAACCTTTACACCCAGAATATGGGTTACACCTTTGGCGGGGCAATTAACGGGTATGCCAAAGTTACCAACATAGCTAACACCCCTCTTTTTTATGCTGATCTAAAAGTAGATAGCCTACACGCCAATACTTACGAACTTGGACAAATTACGCTCAATAGCCAGTGGCATCCACAGGATAAGCGACTATCAATTGACGTTAAGAATATCCATAGCAATCATGCCATTAATCTTGGGGGCGATTACTTTCTCGAAACACAAAAGTTGCAATTCTTCGCTAGGTTAAACGATATTCCCATTGGGCTAATAGAACCGCTAGTGGCTGGAGCCGTTACAAACATGCAAGGGGCTATCTCGGGTAATATTAACATCACAGGAAGTAGCAGTAAGCCCTTGCTTAACGGCACCCTAAGAATGAACAGCATTGCTACAACCATCGATTTCACTAAAACGCGCTACTTTATTGACGATAAAATAACCATTGAAAATAGCGACTTACTATTTCAAGACTTCAAGATTTACGATAGCAACAACCGGCTTGCCATGCTAAATGGAAAGATTAATACCAATTACTTTAAAAACATCAGCCTAAATCTTAACCTTGCCCCTTCTAACTTTCTGCTTTTAAAAACCAACGAGCACGACAACGACACATTTTACGGAACTATTTACGCAAGCGGCAAAGCCAATGTAACAGGCCCTCCCAGTAACTTAGCCGTTAACGCTTCGATTAAAACAGAGCCACGAACCGCCATCTTCTTACCACTATCGTCAAATAGCAGCGTAGATGAGTATGACTTTGTTCAGTTTCTTAATAAAAGCGAAGAAATTATTATAATTGAAGAGCATGGGGAGCTCGATAATACCGAAAAGCCCAATATTAATATTTCGCTCGATCTAGAGGTTACTCCCGAAGCCGATGTTCAGATTATAATCGACAAGCAGCAAGGCGATATTATTAAGGCAAATGGTTCCGGAGATCTAAAAATGGAGGTGGACATGGGAGAAAATATTTTCAACATGTTTGGACAGTATGCCATTGAACAAGGGGACTACCTATTTACGCTGCAAGGAGTTATTAACAAAAGGTTTAAAATCGGACAGGGAAGCACCCTTACATGGAATGGTAACGTTGTTGATGCGCTTATGGATATAAGCGCTATTTATAGCCTCCGAACCACATTAAAAAACCTTAATCCCGGAAGCGACGATCCGATTTACAACAATCGGACGCAGGTTGACTGTTACATCAATCTTTCGGGAAAACTTTTGGAACCAAAAATTGGTTTCGACATAAAAGTTCCCATGGCAGAAAACGATCCTATGGCTAAGGCGGTGGTTCAGGATGCTCTAAATACCGAGGAGCGTGTTAACCGACAATTCCTGTCGCTTCTAGTTATTCAAAGCTTTACCAGCGAGGATCCAACAGCACAAAATGCTATTATGGGACAAGGTTTAGCGTCTACTGCAGGCGAAGTGCTATCGAACCAGATTAGCAACCTGGTTTCACAAATCTCAACCGCTTTTGACTTTGGCGTGAATTGGAGGCCTGGAGACGAGCTAAGCCCAACCGAAATAGAGCTGGCTCTGTCAACCCAACTTTTTAACGAAAGGCTTACCATAAATAGTAACTTCGACATGGGCAACGAGAATGTGAGCAGCGGATTTGTGGGTGATGTTAGCGCCGACTTAAAGATAGTTCCATCGGGGAAGTTACGGCTTAAAGCCTTCTATCGATCCAACGATGAGCTAATGTACAGCGCAAACTACGGTGAGTATACAGCTGGTGCAGGTATAATGTATCGCGAAGATTTTAATAACCTTAGCGAACTGTTTACTAAGTATAAAAATTTATTTACTCGCAAAAAAAGAGATGTTTTCGAATTCAACTCACAAGGCATTGATAATGAAACCAAAGCAGATACATTATCGCCGTTTAATAAAGATCCAGTAAAAACAGATTTTATAGAAATAAAATAGATTTACTCTTTCTACGTTTTTTTATTAATTTCGTCCAAAAATAAATACTAATATGATTCGAATAATGCTTCTACAAATTGATTTGGCTGCAGATGTTTTAGCAGAACCTGCAAAGGAACTCACCCTTAGCTTTTGGGATTTGGCATTTAAGGGTGGATGGATTATGATTCCCCTCGTGTTGCTTTGGTTTATAGCAGTTTACCTTTTCATTGAGCGGTTTTGGTCAATAAAAAAGGCCGCAAAAGAAGATGCAAACTTTATGAATAGGATAAAGGAATACGTTCACGATGATAAAATTGAATCGGCGGTTTCTCTTTGTCGTAACCAAAATACACCGGTTGCCCATATGATTGAAAAGGGCTTACAACGAATTGGGAGGCCTCTTTCTGATGTTACCTCAGCAATTGAAAATGTGGGTAATCTGGAAATATCGAAACTTGAAAGCGGACTACCAACACTGGCCACAATTGCAGGTGGTGCGCCTATGATCGGTTTCTTGGGAACTGTAGTAGGTATGATTAGGGCCTTTTACGATATGTCAATGGCTGGAAACAATATTGATGTGGGCTTGCTCTCGAATGGTATTTACACCGCCATGGTAACCACCGTAGCCGGCCTTATTGTTGGTATATTCGCTTTTTTTGCTTATAATATACTTGTTGCCAAGGTAGAAAACGTGGTATTCACCATGGAAGCCAATACCACCGAGTTTATGGATTTACTTAACGAACCCGTATCCTAATAATCAAAAATAGTTAATATGGCACTAAAGCGAGGGTCCAAAGTAAACGCACAGTTCAGCATGTCGTCAATGACCGACATAGTATTCCTTTTGCTAATATTCTTTATGGTATCGTCAACCCTAGTTGCACCAAATGCGCTAAAGCTGTTACTACCACAAAGCAATAGCCAAACCCCAGCAAAAGCTATAACAACCGTCAGCATTACACAGGATTTGCTCTTTTATATTGAGCAAACACCCATTCCATTTTCCGATTTAGAACATTACCTAGCCCAAAAACTTCGGGGAGAAGCAGAACCAACCATATCCCTTCATGTACATCGCTCGGTACCCATGGAGGAGGTTGTAAAAATAATGAATATAGCCAAAGATAATAGGTACAAGCTTATTTTAGCAACACAACCATTAAAGTAACCACTAGCATGAGCAGCAAAACCAAAGGCATAATTGGCTCTATTTTTATACACGGAATTTTCCTTGTAGTGCTAATTCTATTTGGTTTTTCTACACCCCTACCCCTACCTGGCGAAGAGGGAATTCTTATAAATTTTGGCACCGATGATCAAGGAATGGGATTACGTGAACCCCAAAAAACAGACAAACCAGCTTCGACTCCAACACAAACACCAGTAACTGAAAAAATTGAAGAAGCCCCCATTACTCAAGATTTTGAAGAGGCACCATCAATAGATGAACCAAAAACTAAACCCGACATAAAACCCGAAGAAGAGAAGCCAGAGGACAAACCGAAAGAAAAAGAGAAAGAAGTAGAAGAGAAACCGCGAGAAATAGATCAAAGAATCCTTTTTCCAGGAAAGAAAGCTAATGGCGACTCAAGCGGCGAAGGCGACGCTACGGTAAAAGGTAACCAGGGTGATGTTGAGGGTTCGGTTGACTCGCAAAATAGAGAGGGCGGCACAACCAGCGGAGGCGAAGGTATTAGCTTTAGCTTGGGCAACAGGGGGGCTCAATCGTTACCTCAACCTGAATATCCTAGGCAAAAAAGTGGCCGAATTGTGGTGGAAGTAACTGTTAACAGAAACGGCTATGTTACCAAAGCTCGTGGAGGGATTCGTGGTTCAACATCAACCGACACAGAGCTTATAAAAGCTGCAGAGAAAGCTGCTCTCAGAGCAAGGTTTAACATAAATAGAGATGCGCCTGCCTCTCAAATAGGCACCATAACCTACATTTTCAAACTTCAATAACCCGCATTATTCATCAACTTTGTTAAAGATGAATGCTTGTGCGGGTTACCCCGCCCTGAAGCCCAATTTTGGGCAACTAGATTGGTTGTGAGACTTAGTGGCTGTCGGAGACAGCAACTATTCGAATGAATAATTGGGGATAAGCAGCTAAAAAAACAGAAACTTTACTGCAAAAACCAGCACGGTAATCAGCAAAAACCAACGAATAAATTTGGCTCCACGCTTAATAGCAACCCTTGTTGCTATCCATGCACCTAGCATATTCCCCATGCCAAGGGTAATACCGTACATGTAATTAACCTGCCCGTTGTAAATAAAAACGCTTAGAGCCGCAACGGTTAATACAAAAACAATGAGCGACTTAATTGCATTAGCTTTTACCAATTCGTGTCCAGCACCCAATACCAACCCTGCCAATAAAAAGTAACCTACACCTGCCTGAATAAACCCTCCGTAAAAACCGATACCTAAAAATAGTACTACCTGAACAAAACTAGGCTTAGCATTTTTAAATTTTTCATTACTTTGCAACCACTTATCAGGCTTATAAAGTATCAAAAAAAACATAAAAACAAGTAAAAAACCTATTATTCTACTCATTACCTGTTCGTTTATATTTACAGCAAAAGCTGCACCTATAAACGAACCAATCACAGCAGGTATGGTTAACCACACCCCTTCTTTCCACTCAAAAACTTTCTTCTGCTTAAAACCACCAACGGCAACCAAACTCTGAAGCATTACCCCAATCCTATTGGTTGCATTGGCCACATTTGCGGGTAGTCCTAAAAAAATAAGTAACGGTAAGGTAAGTAGGCTACCGCTCCCAGCTAATGTATTTATAAAACCAGCAGCAAAGCCCACCCCAACAATCAAAAGGCAGGTCCATAAATCCATAGGGTTAAATAAAATTTCCTTAAACAAAAAGACGAACTAAATATCTCCTCACTTTTGCAACCTACTTATTTTTCAATCCAAGTTGCTTAATAATTCCGTCTATTTTATCGTCGAGTTTAGGCTTTATCAACTCATACTCAGCAGGATATTGCATTTTAGCCTTAACCCCAAAATAAAACTTGATTTTGGGTTCTGTACCCGATGGGCGTATGGATACTCGGCTACCATCATCTGTAATAAATTGAATTACATTTGACTTAGGCAGCTTTATTGCAAAAATCTGGCTCTTTTCCAGCTTAAATGATTGTTGCTTTAAGTAGTCGTTAATAATTACAACCTTAGATCCACCCAGCTCTTTAGGTGGCGATGACCTATAGCTATCCATCATCCTATTAATCTCCTCAGCCCCCTCCATCCCTTTTCTGGTAATGGAAAGTAGTCGCTCATGATACAATCCATACTTAGTGTATAGGTCAATCAGAATTTGATAAACCGTTTTACCTTGCTCTTTGGCCCAAGCAACAATTTCGGCAAACATTGCGCAGGAAAGCACAGCATCCTTATCACGAACAAAAGACCCCACCAGGTAACCATAGCTCTCCTCACCTCCAGCAATAAATACCTTACTTCGCTCATTCTGCCTAATAACCTCAGCAATATATTTAAAGCCCGTTAATACCTCCTTGCATTCCACCTTAAAATTAGCTGCAATATCTGCCAACAGGTTAGAAGTTACGATGGTTTTCACGATGTACTCATTACCTCTCAGCCATTTTTTTTCGTCCCATTTAGTTAGCACATAATGAATTAATAGTGCGGCAGCTTGATTCCCATTGAGCAAAATAAAATTCCCCATATTATCCTTAACACCAATTCCAACCCTGTCGGCATCGGGATCGGTTGCCATAACAATATCGGCATCCATCTTTTTTGCCTTATCTAGGGCAAGCTTTAACGCTGCGGGATCTTCGGGATTAGGCGAATCGACAGTGGGAAAATTTCCATCAATCACATTCTGTTCGGGGATGGTTGCCACCGAGGAAAACCCAAATTTATGCAATACCTTGGGTACTAAATCTACACCCGTTCCATGTATTGGAGTGTAAACTATCTTTATATTGCGATGCTTTAAATTTTCGGCAGGCGAAAGCGACATCGAAGATAAGGTATTTAGGTACATCTCATCAATCTCGCTACCAATAACCTTTATTAGGTTATGATCGCCTTCAAACTTAACCTCGTTAACTGACGATATACTATTAACCTCGGCTATTATATTCTCATCGTGGGGCGGAACAATTTGCGCACCATCGTCCCAATAAACTTTATACCCATTATACTCTTTAGGGTTATGTGAAGCGGTAATCACTATTCCGCTTTGACACTTTAGGGTACGAATTGCAAAGCTAAGTTGTGGCGTGGGTCGTAACGCTTCAAATAGGTAAACCCATATTCCGTTTGCCGTTAAAATTTCGGCAGCAGTTAAAGCGTAAGGCATACTATTATTTCGCGAATCGAAAGCAATGGCAACCCTTATCTCGGGTTGATTTTTAAATGCCTTTAACAGGTAATTTGCCAATCCCTGCGTTGCCTTACCCAAGGTATATCGGTTCATTCGGTTCGTTCCAGGCCCCATAATTCCTCTTAACCCTCCTGTTCCAAACTCCAAATCCTTGTAAAAAGCTTCAACCAGCTCTTTGGGATCATTTTCTATAAGGTTTTTTACTGCAGCACGTGTTTTTTTATCAAATTCGGGTTTTAGCCACTGTTCTGCCCTCTGCAAAATATCGGGATCTATCTTCTGCTTATTCATAGCAATAGGTTTTATAGTTTTACTCTTTTAAGACAATTACTAAGGCTTTCGCGCCAATGAGGTATGGTAATTCCGTGGCAATCCTTAATTTTCGATTTATTTAAAACGCTATAAGGAGGTCTTTTGGCTGCTGTTGGATACTCTGAGCTTAAGATAGGAATTATTTCACAACTATGCGTATAGAAATTAGCTATCTCTGTGGCTAAATCGAACCAGCTACAAACCCCCTCGTTAGTGTAATGGAATATTTCAGGAATAAAACATTTTTTCCCCTTTAATACAATATCAACTAGCATCTGTGCCAGATTATTTGCCCAGGTTGGCGAACCAACCTGATCGTATACAACTCGTAAACTACTGGTTTCTTTGGATTTACTAGCAATAGTTTTAACAAAATTTTTACCGAACTCAGAGTATAACCAAGCGGTGCGCACAACCATTGTATTTCCTATACCTAGAGCATTTTGCTCACCTTTCAGCTTCGATTCGCCGTAAACTGAATTTGGCGAGGGTTCTGCATTTTCGGCATAGGGGCTACATGCCAACCCATTAAAAACATAATCGGTTGATACATGTATTAACTTAGCATTTACCCCGTGCCCCGATTGCGCCAAGTATAATGGTGCATCTGCATTTAGCTTGAATGCTGCATCCTTATCGCTTTCGGCCTTATCTACCGCAGTATAAGCAGCACAATTAATTATAAAATCGGGGTTGACATCATTTACAAACCTCGTAACCGCATCATTATCGACAATATTCAACTCCTCCACATCGGTAAAAACAAAATGCAGGGTTGGAAATTCGGGAGCTAAAAGCCGAAGTTCCGAACCAAGTTGCCCCTTTGCGCCTGTAACCAAAATCTTTACCATACTACTACTTGCAATTTCCTCCATAAACAAAATTTGTCTCCAAGTTACTAAAGCAAGGAAAGACCCTGTCCTTAGCCGATACTATTGCATTCTTTTTATCAACTTCCCAATCTATTCCTAGTACCTCATCATTAAAACGAATACCTCGCTCGGCACTAGCATTGTAAAACGAATCGCATTTGTAATTTACAATTGTTGAATCGCTTAGTACCGAAAATCCATGGGCAAACCCTCTGGGAATATATAGCAACCGTTTATTTTCCGCATTTAGTTCACAAGAAAAATGCTTTCCGTAGGTAGGCGAATTTTTCCGAATATCAACGGCAACATCAAGTATAGCTCCATGTACTACCCTCACCAGTTTTGCCTGAGCATAGGGTGCCAGCTGGTAATGTAAACCACGTATCACACCTTTTGAAGAACGCGATTCGTTATCCTGTACAAAAGGTTTATCAATTCCAATATCAGCAAATTTCTTTGCATTATATGCTTCAAAAAAGTAACCCCTCGAATCGTTAAAAACTTTAGGTTCGAGCACAAATAAACCATCAATAAATGTTTCTATCCTTTTCATCTACCTACTCTTTAATTTTCAAAGATACAGATGGAACATCCATGGCAAGGCTATTAGCATAGATGGTTCATCTAATCAAGTTCTTCGTTAGCAATTCTGAGCAGATAGTCGCCATACTGATTTTTCAGCAGGGGCCTTGCCAGCTCAAGAAGTTGCTGCCTATTTATAAAGTTGTTACTATACGCAATTTCCTCAATGCAAGCAACCTTAAGCCCTTGTCGCTCCTCTATGGTTTGAATAAAAACCGAGGCTTGCAGCAAGCTCTCATGGGTTCCAGTATCGAGCCAGGCCATTCCCCGTCCTAAAAGTTTAACATTAAGCCTATTTTCATTTAAATACAACCTGTTTAAATCTGTAATTTCAAGCTCTCCACGTGACGATGGTTTTAAACTTTTAGCTTTTTGCACAACATCGTTACCATAAAAATACAGGCCAGTTACTGCATAATTCGACTTTGGGTCCTCGGGTTTCTCCTCAATACTAAGCACTTTCCGCTGCTTATCGAACTCTACCACGCCATACCTATGGGGATCGTTAACGTAATAACCAAAAACGGTTGCACCATCCTCTTGCTGAGCACACTGTTTCAGTATTCCGCCAAACCCGTGACCATAGAAAATATTATCGCCCAGCACAAGGCAAACCGAATCATCACCAATAAAATCTTCGCCAATTATAAAGGCCTGAGCCAAACCATCGGGCGATGGTTGCTCTGCATAGCTTAATTCGAGTCCCAGCTGACGACCATCACCAAACAAATCTTTATATAAAGGTAAGTCTTTAGGTGTAGATATTATAAGAATCTCCCTAATATTGGCAAGCATTAGCACCGATAAGGGGTAATAAATCATCGGTTTATCAAAAACAGGGATAATCTGTTTTGATATGCTTTTCGTTATTGGATATAAACGAGAGCCCGAGCCACCAGCAAGTATTATACCTTTCATAAAACTACTATTTTTAAATGTTTATTAAAAATCCATGGAATGGTTATCCTTGTGTACGCTAACGCTGTTCTCATGAACCGTTCTGTAAAACTATTTTACTGTAAGTTTTTAAAATATTGTATCGTTTCAATCAATCCCATTTCTAACGATACCTTGGGTTGCCATCCGTTTAGCACTTCTTTTGCCAAAGAGATATCTGGATTTCGCTTGGCCGGATCATCATTTGGTAATTTTTTAAAAACGAATTTAGATGTACTACCGGTTAGGTCAACAATTAGCTTGGCCAGCTCAAGAATAGTTATCTCATTCGGATTTCCGATATTAACAGGCCCTGTAACGCTATCATCGGTTCCCATTAATAATATAAGGGCTTCAACTAGGTCATCGACATACATAAAGCTACGCGTTTGCGAACCATCACCATATATGGTAATATCCTCGCCCCTAATTGCCTGTAAAACAATATTCGATACAACCCTGCCATCGTTAAGCCCCATTCGTTTTCCGTAGGTATTGAATATACGGGCAATTTTAATCTTAACATCGTTCTGCTTGTGGTAGCTCATAAAAAGGGTTTCGGCACATCTTTTCCCCTCATCGTAGCAAGCCCTTTCGCCAATTGGATTCACATTACCCCAGTACTCTTCGGGCTGGGGGTGCACCTGTGGGTCGCCATAAACCTCGCTGGTGGAGGCCTGTAATATTTTGGCTTTTACCCTCTTGGCTAATCCCAACATGTTAATTGACCCCATTACAGAGGTTTTAACCGTTTTAATGCCGTTAAATTGATACTGAATTGGTGATGCAGGACAAGCCAGATTGTAAATTTCGTCAACCTCTAAATAAATAGGATTAATAACATCATGACGTATTACCTCAAAGTAGGGCCTATCCATCAAATGAATTATGTTCTTTTTGGTTCCGGTAAAGAAATTATCTAAACAGATAACTTCGTGGCCATCATTAAGCAGGTGCTCGCACAGGTGCGAACCCAAAAAACCTGCCCCGCCGGTTACCAAAATACACTTCATACAGTAAAATTATTTAAGTTTATCACCAAATTCTGCTCAAAGATATTCTTAGTTAGGCTAAAAAGGAAAAAATAGATGAAGATTTACATGGTAAACCTATAATTAAGCTACAAAAACTAATTAATAACCCCAAAAAACTGATAAGACTAACCAAATTTCACCTGTTAAAAAAAAAATTACAGCAAATTGCAACAAAAAAACCCAGTTTATTTCCTATAAATGATAAAGTTATGTAGTTTTGCACTCTATTTTTTCTATCTATATTGTCTAACCCATTAATTACAAGTTAATTTAAATGATTAATCAAGAAGAAGAAACTTCGAAAGAAGTAAATGTTGAGGAAACAGAACAGCAAGTTGCTGAGCCAAAACAAAACGAAAGTTCCGAAAACGAAAACCCTGTTGTGGCCGAACAAACCAGAACAGAACCAATTGAAGATTTCGATTGGGAAGCGTACGCCGACGAAATTGAGTACTCAAAAGAGGAGAAAACAAAATTTGAGGCTATGTACGATGAGACCCTTTCATCGATTGGTGAAGGAGAGGTTATCGACGGAACCGTTATTTCGATGAACACCCGTTACAAATCTGAAGGAATAATTAGCCTAAACGAATTTAGGTACAACCCCGAGCTTGCCCCTGGCGACACGGTTGAAGTTTACGTTGAAAACCAAGAGGATAAGCGCGGACAGCTTGTGCTATCGCACAAAAAGGCACGCTCGCTACGCTCTTGGGATAGGGTTAACGCAGCCTTAGAGAATGATGAGATAATTAAGGGATACATAAAATGCCGCACCAAAGGTGGTATGATTGTAGACATATTCGGCATTGAGTCATTTCTTCCAGGTTCTCAAATTGATGTTAAACCCATTCGCGACTACGATATTTACGTGGGTAAAACCATGGAGTTCAAGGTTGTTAAAATCAACCAAGAGTACAAAAACGTTGTTGTTTCGCATAAAGCACTTATCGAAGCGGAGCTTGAACAACAGAAAAAAGAAATTATTGCTAAGCTTGAAAAAGGTCAAGTGCTTGAAGGAACTGTTAAGAACATTACCAGCTACGGTGTATTTATCGACCTTGGTGGCGTAGATGGTCTTATCCATATCACCGATCTATCATGGGGTAGAGTTTCTCACCCAGAAGAAATTGTTGAGCTAGACCAAAAAATCAATGTGGTAATTCTTGATTTTGACGATGCTAAAAAACGTATCGCACTAGGTTTAAAGCAGCTTACTCCTCACCCATGGGATTCGCTTGATCCCAACCTAAAAATTGGTGATCTGGTTAAGGGTAAAGTTGTTGTAATGGCCGATTACGGTGCATTCGTAGAAATTGCTCCTGGTGTTGAAGGCTTAATTCACGTATCGGAAATGTCGTGGAGCCAGCATTTACGCAGCGCACAAGAATTCCTAAAAGTGGGCGACGAGGTTGAGGCTCAAATCATAACCCTTGATCGCGAGGAGCGCAAAATGTCTATGGGTATGAAGCAGCTTAAGCCAGATCCATGGGAGAAAATTGAGGAGAAATATCCACTAAACTCGAAACACAAGGCGAAAGTACGCAACTTTACCTCTTTCGGAGTTTTTGTTGAGCTGGAAGAAGGTGTTGATGGCCTTATTCATATTTCGGACCTTAGCTGGACAAAGAAAATTAAGCATCCAGCAGAATTTACTACCGTTGGAGCCGACTTTGAAGTTGTTGTGCTAGATATTGACAAAGATAACCGTCGCTTGAGCCTAGGCCATAAGCAGCTTGAGGAGAACCCTTGGGATGTTTTCGAAACAATATTTACCACGGATTCAATTCACGAAGGAACGATAATTGATATTTTCGATAAGGGAGCCGTTGTTGCTCTTCCATATGGTGTTGAAGGGTTTGTTACCCCAAAACATCTTGTAAAAGAAGACGGAAGTGCTGCTAAAGTTGACGATAAGATGGAGTTCAAGGTTATTGAGTTCAACAAATCATCCAAACGAATCATCCTATCGCACAGCCGTATTTTTGAAGATGCGAAAAAAGGTAGTGGAACAACGCCCACGAAAAAAGGCAAGGGTGCTTCTACACAAAAAGCTGTGAAAAAGTTGAAAGATAATTTAGAAAGGACTACCTTAGGGGATATTTCTGAATTGGCTGCTTTAAAAACCGAACTTGAAGAAAATCAAAAGAAAGAGAACAAGAAAAAAGCTGCTGATAAAGATAAGGAGTAACTCAAATTATTAATCACTAAAACCGATATTAATGGAATTTAGGATTAGCAAACTCGAGAATTATTCTCTAGTTGAAGTTCTGGAAGAAAAGTTAGATACAAATATTGCTCCAAGCTTAAAATCTGAACTGGTTCTTATTTCAGGTAATGGCGAGCGAAACATGGTTCTCGACTTGAGTTCATGTCGATACTGCGATTCGTCGGGCTTGAGCGCAATACTTGTTGCTAACAGATTGTGCAAAAACGCCAACGGAACATTTGTTTTAACAGGGCTTACCGATGCCGTTGAGCGCTTAATAACAATATCTCAACTAGATACAGTTCTGAACATTGCATACTCAAAAGAGGAGGCTGCTCAAATAATTTCTAAAGCAGAAAGCGAAAAACAAGAGAAGTGACATTCTCTGTAACCATACTTGGTAGCAGCAGCGCGCTGCCTACCTCAAAACGATTTCCAGCCGCTCATGTGTTCAATACGCATGAGCGGCTGTTTTTAGTAGACTGCGGCGAGGGTACCCAAATACAGCTACGTAAATACAAGCTAAAACTATCGCGGCTAGAGCGCATATTCATCTCTCATCTGCACGGCGACCATGTGCTTGGAATCTTTGGGCTAATATCAACCCTAAACCTTTTAGGGCGAAAAGCACCCCTAGCCATATACGCTCATCAAGAATTTGAACCAATTCTTAATAAAAACATCAACTTTTTTATAAACAACCTACAGTTCGCCATATCCTTTATTCCCATAAAGGCTAACCAAGAAAAAAGCATACTGTTTGAAGACCAACAGATAATTGTTGAAACTTTCCCTTTAAAGCATCGAATACCATGTAATGGCTTTATTTTTAAAGAGAAGGAAAAAACACCAAACATAAAAAAACATCTTATCGAAAAATACTGCATACCCCTAAGCGAGATAGTAAGAATTAAACAGGGAGCCAACTTTACGCTGCCAACGGGTAAGGTTATCCCCAACAGCGAGTTAACCTATCTTTCATCATCACCCCGCTCGTATGCATACTGTAGCGACACCATGTTCTTTAGCAAGCTGGCAGAGTATGTTAAAAACGTTGACTTACTGTATCACGAAGCTACCTTTGGCAGCGAAATGGCAAGCCTGGCAAAACAAACAGGCCATTCAACAGCCTCCGATGCGGCTAAAATTGCCAGCTTAGCAAAAGCAAAAAAGCTGGTAATCGGTCATTTCTCTTCGCGATACAAAGATATTGACCCGCTCCTTACCGAGGCGCAACAAATATTCCCAAACACATCCGCTGCCACGGAAGGAGACATATTCAAAATTGAAGCAAACAGGGTTAAATTATGACCTTTTTTTCTACCTTTGTCAAACCCATTAAAAACCACCATACAATGCATAGCAAAATTTTAATACTCGATTTCGGGTCGCAATACACCCAATTAATAGCCCGAAGAATTCGCGAACTTAAAGTTTACTGCGAAATTCACCCCTACAATAAGATACCCGCCATCGATAAAACAATAAAAGGTGTTATTCTTTCTGGAAGTCCCTTTTCTGTTCACGATCCCGAAGCTCCAAAACCCGACATAAGCAATATTAGGGGTAAAATTCCATTGCTAGGAATTTGTTATGGTGCCCAACTTCTAGCCCAAACCAGTGGTGGCAAGGTTGAACCCTCGCAAATTCGAGAGTACGGAAAGTCAACCCTATCCATTGCTCAAACGGACAGTATCCTGTTTAAAGGTGTAAAAAATCCAACCCAAGTTTGGATGTCGCACGGCGACACCATTATGACACTCCCCGATAATTTTGAAGTTGTTGCAGGAACGCCCGAGGTTAAAATGGGTGCCTTTCACGTTAAAAACGAGCAAACCTATGGCATTCAGTTCCACCCCGAGGTTTATCATACCATCGAGGGGTTGTTAATACTACACAATTTTGTAGTTGGTGTTTGTGGTTGCAAGCAGGACTGGACACCAGCATCATTTGTAAACGAAGCCATTGAAAAAATTAAGCATACGGTTAAAGATGATAAGGTTGTTTTAGGCCTTTCGGGTGGCGTTGATAGCTCTGTGGCTGCTCTACTATTACATCGGGCTATTGGAAAGCAATTGACCTGTATTTTTGTCGATAATGGGCTCCTTCGTAAGAATGAATTTGAAGAGGTTCTCAAATCTTACAAAAACCTTGGGTTAAATGTTATTGGAGTTGATGCAAAGCAACAATTCTACAACGCCCTAAAAGGGATTACTGACCCTGAGCTAAAAAGAAAAAGCATAGGCAAAAACTTTATCGATATTTTTGATCAGGAAGCAAACAAGCTAACCAACGTAACATGGCTTGCGCAGGGCACAATATACCCCGATGTTATTGAATCGATTTCAGTTAATGGGCCATCAGCAACCATTAAATCACACCACAACGTGGGCGGGCTTCCCAAACACATGATGCTTAAAATAGTTGAACCCCTTAGACTTTTATTTAAAGATGAGGTTCGTAAAGTTGGACATGAGCTGGAGCTGCCCTCAAATATTCTCAATAGGCACCCATTCCCAGGGCCTGGATTGGGGATTCGAATTCTTGGCGAGGTAACACCCGAAAAGGTTGCCCTACTGCAGGAAGCAGATAGCGTGTATATAAACGGGCTTAAAAAATTCGACCTTTACGATAAGATATGGCAAGCAGGTGCAATGCTACTACCTATACAAACCGTTGGGGTTATGGGCGATGAAAGAACTTACGAGTATGTATTAGCGCTACGCGCTGTAACATCAACCGACGGGATGACCGCCGATTGGTACCCGCTACCCTACGAGTTTATGGCAAATATTTCAAACGAAATAATAAACCGCGTAAAGGGCATTAACAGGGTTGTTTACGATATTAGTTCGAAACCCCCTGCAACTATTGAGTGGGAATAAAACAGAACATTTCCTCAATACGAATGTTATAAATAATCAACAACAAAAATTTCGTTCAAACTACAGACTCCCAATAACATGACACGTCGAATTGCATCATTTTTCCTGTTTATTGTAATCATACTAAGCACCCAGCTGGTTGTTAGTCAAACCAGCTCATCAAATCTAGCGCTTTACAAAATTGTTCGGTTTATGCAATACGTATCTAGCGATTATGTAGACACGCTAGATATTGATAATCTGGTGGATGACGCTATTAAGGAAACGTTACAAAATTTGGATCCTCACTCGGTTTATATTTCGAAAGAGGATGTAAAGGCCATGAACGAACCGCTCGAGGGTAACTTTGAAGGCATTGGCGTTGAGTTTAATATACTTAACGACACGCTTATGGTTGTAAATCCTGTTCCGGGGGGGCCATCGGAAAAGGTTGGCATTGTTGCAGGCGATAGAATAATTAAAATAGACAACGAGGTTGTAGCAGGCATAGGGCTAAAAAACTCGGATGTTTTTAAAAAATTGCGTGGTGATAAGGGTACCAAAGTTGTGGTTGAAATACTTAGAAAAAATTGGCCTAAAACCCTTGAGTTTACTATTACACGTGATAAAATCCCAATTTACAGCCTCGACGCATCGTACATGGTAACTAAACGGATAGGTTACATCAAATTAAACCGATTTGCCCAAAAAACAGAGGATGAATTCCTTGAAGCCCTCCATAAGCTAAAGGAGCAAAAAATGAAGGACCTTATTCTCGATCTCAGGGGAAACGGTGGTGGGTATCTTAACGCTTCGGTTGCCCTAGCCGATCATTTCCTCGACGACGACCAGATGATAGTGTATACCGAAGGTCGGAATGTACCCAATACAGAGTATAAATCAACAATAAATGGCGAATTTACCCGTGGCCGGCTTATTATTCTTATTGATGAGGGGTCTGCATCTGCCAGCGAAATTGTATCGGGAGCGGTACAGGACTGGGATAGAGGCATTATTATCGGACGCCGTTCGTTTGGTAAAGGGTTGGTTCAAAACCAGCTCCCCCTACCCGACGGATCGCTAATTAGGCTAACCGTTGCACGCTACCACACCCCTACCGGACGGGTTATTCAAAAGCCATACAGCTCGGGTAGCAGGAAAGACTACTACAGCGAGCTTAGCAAGCGTTACGAGAATGGAGAATACTTTACTTCTGACAGTATCGCAATGCCCGATTCGTTAAAATACTACACCCTACAAAAAAACAAGGTGGTTTACGGAGGAGGGGGTATTATACCCGATATTTTCACCCCATTCGACACTAGTTTTTACTCCGACTATTACGGTAAAATGATACGCATGGGTATTATTAATCAGTACGTTCACTCTTATATTGATAAGAACCGTGATGAGCTTAACCAGAAGTATGCTTCTTTTGAAAAGTTTAACCAAAATTTTGAAATAACACCTAGTATTATTGAAGAATTGGTTACCTTTGCCCAAGATATGAAACTTCCCTCCGATTTAGAAGGACTTAAAACCTCCGAGATGGAGATACGAAAACAGCTAAAAGCACTTATTGCACAAAATTTATTTTCAACTAATCATTATTTTCAAATCGTAAATCAGAACAATATGGCCCTCCAAAAAGCCATTGAGGTGTTAAATAGCTGGGACAGCTACAAGCATCTTGTGAAAGAATAGCCTAAACCTGGGAATCCCCAGGCAATCATTACCGATAAAATGCCTAAACAGTGTAGTATCGAGGATATTTACCTGTCGACATAAAAAGGTGCTTTATGATAAGCCTGCCAAGGGATATAGTTATGGGAAATTGTTAGTACTTTAGATAGCAAGGGGGTCACTTCGTTCGCTTCAACTTATTTTTAAAATGGAAACACAATCAGATTTTAGTCAGCTTGGTTTATCGGATGAAACCCTTAAAACCATAGCAGCAAAGGGATTCGAAACCCCATCCCCTATTCAAAAGTTAGCAATACCAGTACTTATTAACGAGGAATGCGATATTATTGGTCAGGCCCAAACCGGAACAGGTAAAACAGCAGCATTTGGGCTTCCCATACTCGAAAAATTAGCCCCAGGCAAAAAGCGTACAGTAAATGCCCTAATCCTTGTGCCTACACGTGAATTAGCCCTACAGGTAGCCGATGAAATCTCGTCGTTTAAAGGGTCTCGCAACATCAACCTTATTAGCCTTTACGGAGGGCAATCAATTTCGGAGCAACAACGACGCTTACGTCGTGGGGCTGATATTGTGGTGGGTACCCCCGGCAGGATTCTCGACCTACTAAAAAGGAGAAACCTTATTCTAGACGACCTGGATTGGTTTGTTCTAGATGAGGCCGACGAGATGCTTAACATGGGCTTTATTGATGACATAGAGCTTATCTTAAGCTATACCCCTAAAGACAAGCGAATGCTTCTATTTTCGGCTACAATGCCCGATAGGATAGTGAGGCTTTCGGCTAAGTTTATGAATTCTCCACGTAAATTATCGGTAGGAAGCAAAACCCAAGCAACCGATTTGGCCGATCAGATATACTTTGAGGTACGCAGATCCGATAAATTTGATGCGCTAACCCGAATTATTGACATTGAACCGGAGTTTTACGGACTCGTTTTTTGCCGAACACGTATCAATGTCGACGAACTATCGACGAGGCTTATTGAAAGGGGGTACTCTAGCGAAGGGTTACATGGCGACATATCGCAAGCACAAAGAGAGAAAACGCTAAGAAAGTTTAGAAATAAGCACATCAATATACTTGTAGCTACCGATGTGGCAGCCAGAGGTATAGATATTTCAGACCTCACACACGTTATAAACTACAGCTTACCACAGGATCCCGATTCGTATATTCACCGTATAGGACGAACCGGACGCGCAGGCAAAGAGGGAACCGCCATTACATTTATTACTCCCGACGAATACAGGAAATTTCTCTACTTCCAAAAAACAATAAAATCGACTATCCGTAAGGAAATACTTCCTAAAGCACAGGATATTATTGAAATAAAGAAGCTACGTATAAAGGATGAATTACAATCTATTATCGAAAGCGAGAGCTACACCGATTACCTAAGCATGGCCGAAGGAATACTTGAGGTAAACAGCCCCGAAGTTTCGCTTGCAGCCCTGCTTCGTATGGCGTTTAAAAACCAGCTCGAAGAAAGTAACTACTCTGAGGTTAGAGACTTTAAGGTAGATACTAAGGGTACCGCACGGCTTTTTATCGCGCTAGGGAAAAAGGATGGTATGACACCCCGAGGTATATCAGCACTTATTCGCGAAAAGGTTAGAATACCCGATAATAAGCTTGATGATATTGGGGTTTACGACGAATTCTCGTTCGTATCTGTTCCATTTGCCGATGCAGAACCAATTCTAAACGCTTTCTCAAGTAAAAAACAAGGAGGCAAACCACTAGTAACGCGAGCAAAATCAAGAAGATAATTTTTATATAGCATGCAGGACAAGAAAACTTTTATAGCAAAAACCCTTCATGGGCTAGAAGAATTACTTGCCAACGAGTTAAAAACCATAGGCGCCGAAGATGTAACTATTCAGCGCCGAATGGTTAGCTTTACTGGTAATACAGAAACACTTTACAGGGCAAATTTTCAAACCCGAACAGCCACTCGCATCCTAATGCCCATATACGAGTTTAAAGCTCGAAACGAGGAGGAGCTCTATGGGTTAGCCAAAAAGTTTGACTGGACAAGCGTAATGGAGCTATCGCATAAATTTGCAGTTGATGCAACCGTAAATTCCGAAACATTTACACACTCCCACTACATTGCGCTGAAGCTTAAAGATGCCGTTGCCGACCATTTCAGGGATCGTTTTGGGCGTAGGCCATTTGTTGACCCCAAAAAACCCCACATTCAGCTCCATATCCACATTAACAACCATGATTGCACCGTGCTGCTAGACTCGTCGGGCGAATCGCTTCACAAAAGAGGATACAAGCTTTATCAGGATATTGCCCCCATTAACGAGGTGCTAGCCGCTGGTTTAATACTACTTTCGGGGTGGGATGCCAAAACACCATTTATAGACCCAATGTGCGGCTCGGGAACTATTGCCATTGAAGCTGCTTTAATAGCACGCGGAATTGCCCCAGGAATATTCAGGAAAAATTTCGGATTCGAAAATTGGCTAAACTTCGAAAAGGATACCTTTGAGAAGGTTTTTAACGACGAAAGCTACGAACGCAACCTTACCCCCACAATTATTGGTGGAGATGTATCAAAAAGAGCGATTGACCTAACCATATTAAATGCAAAAAATGCTGGTATGCACAAATTTATCAGCACGGAAAAACGCTCTGTATTCGATTTTGAACCGCCTCAAGGGCCTGGTACGGTTATAACCAATCCTCCGTACGGCGAAAGGCTAAAAAAGGAGCAAATTACCACCTTTTACAAGCAGCTAGGTGATGGTTTTAAGCAAAGATACCAAGACTATAAAGTATGGATGCTTAGTGGAAATATGGAGGCTATTAAAAGTTTTGGATTGCACGCATCAAAAACATATACCCTATTCAACGGGCCGCTTGAATGCAAGTACTTAAAATACGATATTTATTCGGGTAGTAAAAAGATGAAGTACAAAGAAAAATAGGATGCACAATTCGAAGCGTTAGATACCCTAATATTTACTATGTTTGCTCATAATAATTTATGATAGAAATCAAAATGTTTGCATTTAAAAATAAAAAATCGTTATATTTGTTACAGTTATAAGTTTAACCTCCTTAAACCAGCGCACCCTAAATGAGCCAATTTATCGATTCATGCTTTGAGCAAATGAACCAGGGAGAGGTGATTGTTGCCTATAAAGGAGAAATTAATGCTGAGGTTATTGCTGATACTCTTAGCCTTATAGAGGATAAACTTGTGGGTACTGACATTAAGAACAGCATTAAAAAAAGACTTTATAACGTTTTAGTCGAGGGGTTACAAAACCTTTATCACCATGTTGATATGCCTAAAGAGCTTATTAAAGCTGATTGGAACTCAAATTTTGGCATTTTCACCATAAGCTATACTGAGGATGGGTTCCGGATATCAACGGGTAACTTTGTAAAAAACGATAAAACACCCAAAATTCAAGAGAAAATTGATAACATTAACTCCCTTTCAAGTGAAGAGTTAAAAGAATTTTATAAATTTGTTCTCAATAATCAAAAGTTTTCCAAAAAAGGCGGTGGTGGACTTGGACTAATTGACATTGCACGGAAAACAAGAAATAAGCTTGAGTACAACTTTATTAAGTACAATTCTGAATACGATTTTTTTAACTTTACAACAAATATTAACACTGAAGTAACTACCAGTAAAACATAAAATTATGGAATTGATAAACATTGAAGGTACCCCAAAAACACCAACCGTTAACATGAATCCAGAAACAGGGGTTGTTGGAATTAAAGGAAGGTCAATTCCGGAGAACTCTGTTGAGTTCTACAAGCCTATTGTTGATTGGCTTGAGGAATACTCCAAATCGCCACAACCTAAAACGGTTGTAAATATGCAACTTGAATACTTTAACACAAGCTCATCTAAATGTATTCTCGATGTTTTTAAAAAGTTTGAGCAGCTTAAAAAAGACAACAATGAGGTTGTTATTAACTGGTACTACGAGGAGGACGATGAGGACATGCTAGAGGCAGGCGAAGACTACGAATCGATCATTAAGGTGCCATTTAAAATGATCCAGATAGTTGATTAAACCAACGTAAGGTAAATACAAAATAGGCTGCCTTTTTTAGGCAGCCTATTTTGTGTGGCTATATTTTTTTGTAGCTACTGAGGCTTAACCCCATTACATTCGTCTTTCACAAATTTGATGACTAATGCGGGTTAATATTTAAAAATTTTACTGCTACTTAAATTCACAACTTTCCCTAATGATTTTAATTGCTTTCTATCGACTAGCTTCTTGTTAGCAAGAATCCCAATAGCAATTGGTTTAGCTTTCAAATTCTGATTATAGAAGTTTAAAATATCATCAAATGTAAGCGCATTATATTCATTAACCCATTGTAATCGTGGATCTTCGGTATAGCCAGCCTTTGTCCAACTCTCAACAATTTGCGTTAGGTATCGTTTTGAGGGGGAAGACGTAATAGTAGCTTGGAATAGATAATCCTTGATATTATCCATCCTCTCGGGATGCTGAGGCATATCATTTATCAACCTTAAGAACTCATTTATAGCATCCAATGTTTTATCGCCTTGAGTACCAATATAACCTGTAAACATAGATTTTTGATTGGGTACAGCAGGAGTGCTATAATATCCAGATGCTGTGTAAGCAAACGAGCGCAGCTCACGTAATTCTTGAAGAACAAGTCCGCTAAACCCTCCTCCAAAATATTGATTAAAACCGTCAATAATAGGAGTTTGCTCTAGTTTATACTCGTCACCTGGAATAAACAGGTATATATCTCCCTGGCGAACACTCTTATTATTAAATAAGTATACTGTGTTCTCATCGTATTTAACCATTGGGATTGATACAGGCGAATTGCTGGGTATTAAATTAGCGGGAAACGCTAAATTGCCTATAAGTAGCTCTTTTACCTTATCGTAAGGTAATTTACCTGTATAATGTACAGAGGTTTCATAGTGAGTTGCTTCAATAAATTTTGCTGCCAGATTTGAAACGGTCAACTCAAGAACCTCTGTATTGGAAAGACGATTTAAATAGCTTGATTTTTCACCATACCTCAGGTACTCGTTCAAAGCGTGAGACTGAAGGTCCTTATTTTTAGACTCCATCCGTCTAGAGCCCAGCTGACTTCCTATCAAACTGTTAATTTGTTTCTCATCTAACGAGGGCATTAAGTATGTTTGCGAGAGTAATTGGCATGCCTTTGCCAAGCTAGCCTCTTTGCCTCTTAGCGTAACGTACGTATAGCTTTTACTATTCGAAAAGTTTACTGTACACCCCAACCTGCTAAACTCCTTTTTTAATTCGTAAGGGGTATGTAGCGCCATAATACCAGCCCTATTCATAAGGCTAACACTAAAATCAAGCCCTGGTATCTCAGCACTCCCTACGCCATATTTTATAGTGATAGAAAAAATGTTGCTCTCGGGATAATCGGTATGATAAAGGGTGACACCTTGAGCCAATTCTCCTTTCGAAAAGTCTTTAGAAAAATCAATCGGTTTAAAGGGAGGGATTTCTACCTTTTCATCTAATAATTTCTTTGCAAAAACCGACGTTTTACCTACAGCAGGAACTATGGGTTTATAGTTGGGTTTGGGTAATTTATCTTTTTTAGGCTCTCCTGTTTGTATATGCATAGCAATATAAGGCTTATCCAAGTAATTTTTGGCAACCGCAACAACATCCTCCTTAGAAATTTGATTGATTAGCTCAACATAGTTTTCAAACTCTTCGAGGGGCTCGTCATTAGCGTAGGCTTGAGCTAACATCATTCCATAGCTAAGGTTCGATTCTTTCGATAATTCAAAATTCATTATCATCTCATCCTTAATCGACTCTACTAACCAATCATCAACCTGGCCGTTCATAACCTGTTCAAGGCCCTTCTCTATATTTTTCGAAACCGTATTTAAAGATCCGTAAACCCTTTGAGCTCCATCATAAACTGGAACTCCTTGGATAGTAATACCCCCAACCTGACGTTGAGTTGATACGGATACGTTAACACCCTGTAAATCTCCATCCAGAACAAATTTATCAAGTATTCCGGTGTTATTCCTATTGGATAGGACACTACTAAGAACCTCAAGTTTATATGAGTCTTCCGATGCTGAATTAACCCCTTTAAAACCCATCAAAAGCATAGGAAATGGAGTTAATTTCTTTTTAACGGTAATCTTTTCAGCAATGGTAGGCTCATTAATGTTTGCTCGTTGGATTTTTGGCTTGGGTTCCCATCTACCAAGATTCTCTTCTACAAGTTCTCTGGCTACATCAACTGTAATATCACCCGAAAGGATAAGAGCCATATTCGAGGGAACATAAAAAGTATTATAAAAATCGATTAATTTGCTTAGTGATGGGGTTTTGAGATGTTTGGTTAGCCCGATAATGGGACGACCATAGGGATTGTCTTTACCATATAAATGGCGGTTAAACTCCTCGCCTAGAACAGCAAAAGCATTATCGCTATACATATTCTTCTCCTCATAAACGGTTTCCAGCTCGGCCTGAAAACCTCTAAATACTGGATTCTCAAATCTATCGGCTTGTAATACTAACCATTTACTAAGCATAAACGATGGGAACACATTAAAGTAGTATGTCATATCGTAACCTGTAGCCGCATTTAACGAGGTACCACCCATTGCTTGTATTAGGTTACTAAACTCGTTGTTTATAGTATACTCACCGGCCAGTAACGTCTCATCGTTAATTTTAAGCTGTATGGCTTCTTGCTCTTCCTCTGGAGCTAGTGCAAGCTCATCATAAAGATCAATTATCTTTTTATAGTGTACGCTCTCTTTCTCCCAATCAGTAGTTCCTACATTTTTAGTGCCTTTAAATAGCATATGTTCAAGATAATGAGCCAACCCAGTGGCATCCTCAGGTTCATCAACCGAACCAGCCTTTACTACAAAACATCCAAAAATTGATGGAGTTGTGGAATCCTCATTTACAATTACGGTTAGCCCATTCTCTAGCTCAAACGAACTAATTTGACCCTGCAGAGCAAAAGCGGAAAAAAGGAATAGAATAATAAAAAATCTTTTCATAGCGTAATCTTTATAAAAGGTTAATAGTAGAGTAATTGAATTGCAGTACAATGTTAGTGAAATATATTGTAAATTACATGATAACTTAAACCAAATTGAGAAAGAAACAAAGGTAAGTAGGTAGTTACTCCACTCTTTGCTGTCCTCTCACACCACCCAACGTACGTCTCTCGTATTAGGCGGTTTTCTCAATGGTTAAGCGTAATTCGCTGTTACCAAATCTTGGGTTAAGGCTCGTTCTTTTCTGCACCTCGACAACCGCTCATGCCGTACCAAACCGCTTCGGGTACTGAATACGTCAGCACCCTTCACCATTTGGCTACGCTCCCATTCGTCAAAAAGACCCATCTGAAAGATTTCTTTTTTTTTGGTTTCATCATAGCTGCTACAATTTACAGAACCACTGCTCGTTAGCTGAAAACTCAGCCCTTTCCTGTAATTGGCGTTACCCAATATTTATTGCGGTACTATGGCTTGTGCTGACTTCTCCAGCCCTCTCGGATCAGAGACCTGCTACGTTAAGTTAATTATCTTCGCATCAATTCCACTGCATTTACCACCTCGAGCTACGGACAACTTTTGTTTTAGGCTTCTTTCAGATTTTACCTCGCGGTAAACACCCTTGTCATCAACTAACGGTTCTCGTCAAAATAAGCCCGCTCGGGACTTTAACCCTAGAGATAATGAACATGCATAGCAAACAACAAAAAGGAGGTTGCTAAAGCAACCTCCTAATTAAATGCTATTTAAAAGCTACATGCAATATACTAATAGAGACTTGTAATTGTATATGTAGCAGGATAATCGCCGAATGTACCTGCTGAAACTGTCCACTCTATTGGGAAAGTGAAGGTTTTGGTATTTGCATCGTAAGTTACGTTTGAATACCAAGCGGTAACCATGCCGTAGTCAGGGTGCTCGTACCCTGTTATAATTCCTACCTCATCACCTTCTTCTTCACCAATCATACGAATTTCATCGGCCCCATCCCATTCAAACAGTACGTTAGTGTCAAACCCCCACAGATCATTAAATCTATATAATTCTGCTATTGGGGAATACTCTAGGATTTGATCCCACGATGCTTCGAAAAAGGTGGTTTCATATGTTCCATCTGCATAAGGAGCAAAATCCTCTTGTGTAATATTTAATTCGATACGAGGAAAAACTTTTAATGCCGTATCTGCATATGGATTAGTTTGATCATACTCAATTGCAAGGGCTATATGATACTTTTTCATTAGCTCAATTTTGCCAAGTGTAATATCTAGCTCGGCAGTATTTGCTCCAGCATCAAAAGTAACTGAAGTGGGGATATCAAATAGACTCTCATCGTATGCATGGTCATACTCTATAGCTACAGTTTGACTTGCATCCGTAATCTTCCTACCTACTAATATCTTTATCGTACTGATATCAAGTGGAAGTACTATGTTTGTAGGATTAAGACTGTCGAAATAAACATTCGTACTATTGGGGTTTGCAGCAGGAGACTCTTCTCTGAGAATTTCCTCCTCTTCACAAGCCGCTAATCCGAAAATGACTAGGGCTATTGTTGCAAAATAAACAATTTTTTTCATATTCAATAATTTAATCGGTTACACCATCGGTAATAGTTGGATTCTGACCACTTACAGGTAAAGTTCCACCTTCATTTTGTACAATACCTGCATTGGAATTCATTTCTGCCTGAGGAATACGATTTAGCAACCATGGATCACTTGCTAGTAGATTAAATTCGAAAATTCCAGGGAAATTTGATGGCTTAGTAGAGCTAAAACGTACCACAGGTTTTCCTAAACGCATTATATCAGCCATTGCAAAGCCTTCTCCCCAAAGTTCAACCCTACGCTGAAACCATACCTCGTTTCTAAAAGTAAGTCCGTTCGCATTAACGTCATAATCAGGATCCCTATAAGTAGAAACGAAATCTTGAAGAATAGTCTTACCATCAGCCTCGTTAATCATGCCTTTTGCTTCGGCAAGGATAAGATACATTTCCTCGGCTCGCATCATTGGCCAATCATTGGCATTGGTTGTACTACCGGGTCCGCCATACTGACCAAACTTAAGATTGGTATAAGGCAGCCACTTAGCAGTTCCATCAACCCCTGAAGTAGGGATATCATTACCTGTATATGCACCCCAGGTTACATTGGCTAGATTTGGAGATTCAAGATTTTCATCAACCCACCATCCTTTTCTAACATCCGTTGCAGGAATCATATTCCATAATAATTTATTAACCATCTTAAAGCATGCAGCACCAGTAGAATATCCATTACCGGTAAAGGAGCCCATTTTTGATGGCCAGGTAGCCAAGGCACCAGGAACATTTGCGGGGTCAATAACTAGCGCCCACATCCAGTTTGGATCGTCTGAATAAACGAAAGTTGGTTCTGATACATCGTCGCGAGAATAGGGCTGATACCCAGTTAGCGCCATTTCGGCATCGGCAGCTGCTGCCGCCCAATTCTCCATATAAAGATTTGCGCGTGCACGTAGTCCGTAAGCAATTTGCTGATCGATTTGACCTTTAGATGTTCTTGTAAATCCATCAAGCAATTCAATTGCGTTGTCAAGGTCATCCATAATTAGTTCGTAAACCTCTTTTTGTGTTGCTCTAGGAATTGAAGAAAGGTCGCCTGTCATATCCCATGTAACTATTGGAATTGATGGTTCTTGCTCATTTCCTTTGTACTTAAACTGAAAGTAAGGAGCTAAATTTAGGTAGTCGAAAGCCCTAATAGCATAAGCTTGTCCCATGTAATGTTTAAGAACTTCCAAATCTGTATCAACTGGTATTGAGGCTAGCACATCATTTGCCAGCTTCATTTGCATGTAGAACAACCTCCAACGCATAAGTGGGTTTGCATAGTTGTACGTTCTATCCTCGTATGCACTACAAGTTGAGAACCAGTTGTAGTTACTTTCATCTGTTACAAAGTCGGGGCCATTGGCATCCCAGGACATGCATACCGCGGGGTACCCAAAATCATCATGCCGAGCACTCTCACTTCCAAAAACAGCGTATTGGGCACCTAAAATCGAATACATCCCTGAAATATCAGCGGCTAAACGCTCTGGCATTGCCTCTGCAATGTCCTTCTTCTGGTCTGATGTGATTGTTCCACTCTCAGGGAAAGTGTCCAAATCAGTACAAGAGTAGAAGTTTATTGCTAATGCACTCATCAATATGAGTAGCAGAAATTTATTTGTCTTCATAATTTTCAAGTTTTTATAATTAGAAAGTTAAAGTTACACCGCCAGAGAAAGTTTTCAAAGCTGAGTATGCAAAACTTCCTGAAGTGGTAGAACCACCACCACCAAAGTATTGGCGAGGGTCAAACCCTTTACGTACAGAAAGAAGAGCCAGATTATCACCAGCAGCATATACTCTTAGTGAAGCAATTCCTACACTCTTCAATAGTTTAGATGGTAAAGTATAGCCAATAACTACACTATTTAGAGAGAGGTAATCGGAGCTAACAACAAAGCGTGATGATGTTTTCTGGTAGGTGTCGTCAAAATAATTTAGACGAGGTACATCGGTATTGGTGTTTTCTGGAGTCCAATGGTTTACTATATCCATATGCCAGTTGTGACCAATGTTATCCCCACTATGCATTAACGCTTCGTAGGAACCATCGTAAACTTGGCCTCCTAATTGGTATGCTAGCTGTACGGAAAGATCAAATCCATAGGCAGAAAGTGAGGTTCCGAAACCACCATAAACCTTGGCTAAACCACTACCTAAGTGAGCTTGGTTGGCATCGGCCCAAACATCTGTTGTGGTGTAGTCACCCTCATCTGGATCAACATAGTATAGAGCCTTACCTGTTTGTGGATCTACCCCTGCATATTCGCGCATGTAAATTTCACTTAGTGAACCTCCGATTTCAAGTATACTATTGCTGTATTTTACACCATCCTCGGCGATACTCTCATGAAGCGAAGTAATCTCATTCTTAATGGTAGTTGCATTAATATTTGCCTGCCAGGTAATTTTATCATTCTGGAAAATTATTCCATTAAAATCCACCTCTACACCACTGTTCATTACATCACCCACGTTCACTGGCATACTACTGTAACCTAGTACGTTTGGTACCGGTAGGTGATAAAGCTGATCGGCTGTACTTCTGTAAAAATATTCAACTGTACCATTCAACCTGCTATTGAAAAGTGAAAAATCAATACCAGTATTCATTGAGATACTTGTCTCCCATGTTATATCAGGGTTACCCTTATAAGCAAACGAAACAGCAAATTCACCATCACTATTTTCTACTGCAAATTGATCTAGATATGCATAGTAATAATACGAGCTTGTTCCGAGATTATCGTTACCTACTGAACCAACACTGGCCTTAACTTTTAGCATATCAATCCAGTCGATACCGCTCATAAAGTCCTCCTTATTCATTAACCAGGCAAGGCTTAAACTTCCAAAGTTACCCCAACGGTTATCTGGGTGAAAACGTGAAGATGCGTCTCTTCTGTATGATGCGCCGAAGAAATACTTATCATCGTAATCATACTGCAAACGAGATAAGAATCCCTCTACTGCATATCTATGGGTATATGATGATGGTGGATTCGAAGGCAATCTAAATGCATTATTAAGTTCACCTACCCAAGGGTTATACAGCATGTAATTAGATCCGGAAAGGGATTGCATTTTTCTTTCGTACCCCTCGTAGCCTGCAAATATATCAATATTATGAACATCGCCGAATGTTTTTTTATAGTTAGCAAAGTACTGCTGGCTAACTGAGAACTGACGATAGTGCGCTACATAGGCATACCCTTGAGATGTTGCAGCAGAACCATAGAAGGGATTTGATAGGTTATTTTGTCTTCTATTAAAAGCATTTGCGCCTATGTTAGCAGTAAGGGTTAATCCCTCAACAGGCGTAATAATCGCGTACCACTTGCTGTTAAGCTCGTCATGCAAAGAATTATACTTATTAAGCTTAAGCGTAATAGCTGGGTTAGCCAGAGCCATAAAACCACGCTTGTTATTGGTTGAGGCTGTAGTTCCAAAGTCATATACTGTAAGCCCCATATTATCAATCTTTATCGAACCGTCAGGGTTTCGAACATAGATTGGATAAATTGGTGAAATATGATTTGTAACGTAGAAAAGGTTTCCTGAAGATCCCCAATCTTCCTGAGCAGTGGGCGATTGGATATTGTAGTTAGAGTAACCAATGTTAGCACCAACTCTCAACCAATCCTTGGCTTGA
>Ga0265295_1001249_pt1 | contig 45802 bp, 53 predicted proteins | sample Munlansysbiofilm_FD_192503 | JGI IMG/M metagenome (GOLD analysis project Ga0265295, IMG submission 192503) | Leachate microbial communities from a municipal landfill in Southern Ontario, Canada - Methane capture system biofilm | ecosystem: Engineered > Solid waste > Landfill > Unclassified ...
TCTTCAACAACTACCGTCCGCAGTTCTACTTCCGCACCACCGACGTCACCGGCGCGGTGGAGCTGCCCAAGGACAAGGAAATGGTCATGCCCGGCGACAATGTCAGCATCACCGTCAAGCTCATCGCGCCGATTGCGATGGAAGAAGGCCTGCGCTTTGCCATCCGCGAAGGCGGCCGCACCGTCGGCGCCGGCGTCGTGGCGAAGATCATCGAGTAAATCGTTCATCGCAATCGTTCATCGCAATGCACCGACGCCGCATCGACGCTTTGCCGTTTCGTCTGGCGTCGGTTTTCGCTCTTTGAAGGAATCATCATGCAAAACCAGAAAATCCGTATTCGTCTGAAGGCGTTCGATTACAAGCTGATCGACCAATCCGCGATGGAGATCGTCGATACCGCCAAGCGCACGGGCGCCATCGTCAAAGGGCCCGTGCCGCTGCCGACGCGACTGCAGCGCTTCGACATCCTGCGTTCACCCCACGTCAACAAGACCTCGCGCGACCAGCTCGAAATTCGCACCCATCTGCGTCTGATGGACATCGTCGATCCGACGGACAAGACCGTGGATGCGTTGATGAAGCTCGACCTGCCCGCAGGCGTTGATGTCGAAATCAAGTTGCAGTAAACGTTGTGCCTTGCTGCCCGCAGAGCACATGATGTAGAATGGATAGTTTTCTTTCGGGCTGCGCCTGATGGAAAGCAGGCGGCTTGGGGTGGATCTCAAGCCGCTGGTTGACTCAAAATTTGACTCTGGCCGCATGGCCTGGGTCGTTTGAATAACTTACGGGCCTGGCCAATCGCAGCCAGGCAGGAGAAAACAATGAGCTCACATTCAATGGGCCTTGTCACGCGCAAGGTCGGAATGACGCGTGTGTTCACCGACGATGGGGAGTCCATCGCCGTCACCGTGCTGGATGCTTCCGGCAATAGGGTGTCGCAGGTGCGCACGCAGGAAGTGGATGGTTATAGCGCCGTCCAGGTGGCTTTCGGTTCTCGCAAGCCGTCGCGCCTGACCAAGGGCCAGGCGGGCCACCTGGCCAAAGCCGGCGTGGAGCCGGCTGAAATCCTCAAGGAATTCGATCTGCCTGCCGAAAAGGCGGCTGATTACGCGCCTGGTGCCACGGTGCCTGCCTCGTTGTTTCGGGTCGGGCAAATGGTGGATGCGCAAGGCGTCTCTATCGGTAAGGGTTTTGCCGGTTCGATTAAGCGCCACAACTTCTCATCCAATCGTGCGTCTCACGGCAACTCGGTCACCACGCGTGCGCCGGGCTCCATCGGTATGGCGCAGGATCCGGGTCGTGTGTTTCCGGGCAAGCGCATGGCCGGTCAATTGGGCAATGAAACCGTGACCGTGCAGAACCTGGAAGTGGTTCGCATCGACGAAGCGCGCCAGCTCATTCTGGTCAAGGGTGCGGTGCCGGGTTCGCGTTCTGGCTTTGTGTTTCTGCGTCCCGCAGTCAAGTCTGCGGCAGGAGGTCAGTGATGCAACTCGAATTTCTGAATGCGCAGGGCCAGCCTGCCGACAAGTTTGAAGTCAGCCCCGAGGTGTTCGGTCGTGACTTCAACGAAGATCTGGTGCACCAGATCGTGATCGCCTACCAGTCCAATGCGCGCCTGGGCAATCGTGCCCAGAAAGACCGCGCCGTGGTCAAGCACTCGACGCGCAAGCCCTGGAAGCAAAAGGGCACGGGCCGCGCGCGCGCCGGCATGACGTCGTCTCCGCTGTGGCGCGGAGGCGGCAAGATTTTCCCGAATTCGCCCGACGAAAACTTCACGCACAAGGTCAACAAAAAGGCCTACCGCGCGGGTATGCGTTCGCTGTTCTCGCAACTGGCGCGCGAAGGCCGTCTCGTTGTGGTCGACGACTTTACCGTGGAAGCGCCGAAGACCAAGCTGGTTGCCGAGAAGTGCAAGGCGATGGGTTTCGATTCGGTGATGATCATCGCCGATGGCGCGGACGAGAATCTGTTCCTCGCCGCCCGCAATCTGCCGAATGTCCTGGTGGTCGAGCCGCGCTACGCCGATCCGTTGTCCCTCCTGTTCTACAAGAAGGTCGTGATGACCAAGGGGGCGGTCAGCCAACTTCAGGAGATGCTGTCATGACGCAAGCTGTTCTCAATCCCCAGCGCCTGATGCAGGTGCTCAGCGCTCCGGTCATTTCCGAGAAGGCGACGATGCTTGCCGAAAAGCGCAATCAAGTGGTGTTTCGCGTGTTGCGCGACGCGACCAAGCCCGAGATCAAGGCGGCGGTGGAGCTGCTGTTCAAGGTCGATGTCGAGTCGGTGCAGGTCGCCAACATCAAGGGCAAGGTCAAGCGCACCGCGCGTGGCACGGGCCGTCGCAATCATGTCAAGAAAGCCTATGTCTGCCTGAAGGCGGGCCAAGAGCTGAATTTCGCGCAGGAGGGTATCTAAATGCCCGTCGTCAAAGTCAAACCGACCTCGGCCGGTCGTCGCGCCGTCGTCAAGGTCACGCACCCGAATCTGTACAAGGGCGAGCCCGAGCGTTCGCTGCTCGAGCCCCAGTTCCAGAAGGCTGGCCGCAACAACAATGGCCACATCACCACGCGCCATCGCGGCGGCGGTCACAAGCACCATTACCGTGTGGTCGATTTCCGTCGCGACAAGGACGGCATTGCGGCCAAGGTCGAGCGCATCGAATACGACCCGAACCGTACCGCGCACATCGCGCTGCTGTGCTACGCAGACGGCGAGCGCCGCTACATCATCGCGCCGCGCAACCTCGAAGTGGGCGCCATGCTGATGAGCGGTTCCGAAGCGCCGATCCGCGCGGGCAATACCCTGCCGATCCGCAACATTCCGGTGGGCTCGACCATACATTGCGTCGAGATGCAGCCTGGCAAGGGCGCGCAGATCGCCCGTTCAGCCGGTGCTTCTGCCGTACTGCTGGCGCGTGAAGGCATCCACGCTCAGGTGCGCATGCGCTCCGGCGAGGTGCGCCGCATTCACATCGATTGCCGCGCCACGCTGGGCGAGGTGAGCAACGAAGAGCACAACCTGCGCCAATATGGCAAAGCAGGCGCCAAGCGCTGGAAAGGCATTAGGCCGACGGTGCGAGGTGTGGCCATGAACCCGATCGATCACCCGCACGGTGGTGGTGAAGGCAAGACGGGTGAAGGCCGGGTGGCGGTCAGCCCCTGGGGCACGCCGACCAAGGGTTATCGCACCCGCAACAACAAGCGCACGCAGAACATGATCGTGTCGCGTCGTAAGAAGTAAGGGACAGCACATGGCTCGCTCACTCAAAAAAGGTCCATTTTGCGACCAACATCTGCTCAAAAAAGTTGAAGCTGCGGTCAGCACCAAGGACAAGCGTCCGGTCAAGACCTGGTCGCGCCGCTCCACCATCCTGCCGGAATTCATTGGCCTGACGATAGCCGTGCACAACGGCAAGCAGCATGTCCCGGTGTATGTGTCCGACCAGATGGTGGGTCACAAGCTTGGCGAATTCGCGCTGACGCGGACATTCAAAGGACATCCCGCCGATAAAAAGGCGAAGAGGTAAGGCAGACACATGGAAACTCGTGCAACCCTACGCGGCGTTCGCCTCTCGGCCCAAAAGGGCCGGTTGGTGGCGGACCTGATCCGCGGCAAGAAAGTGGACTCCGCTCTGAACATCCTGGAGTTCTCGCCCAAGAAGGCATCGGGCATCATCAAGAAGGTGCTGGAGTCGGCCATCGCCAACGCCGAGCACAACGATGGCGCCGATGTGGACGAACTGAAGGTGACTTCCATCATGGTGGAAGAGGGCGCGACCCTCAAGCGCTTCAGTGCGCGCGCCAAGGGCCGCGGAAACCGCATCAGCAAGCCCACCTGCCACATCTACATTCAAGTCGGGAACTGAGGACGTCATATGGGACAGAAAATTCATCCGACCGGTTTCCGTCTGGCCGTCACCCGTGGCTGGGCTTCGCGCTGGTACGCGCCGAGCACCCAGTACGCCAAGATGCTCAGCGAAGACATCATGGTGCGCGAGTACCTGGCCAAGCGCCTGAAGAACGCCTCGGTGTCGCGGGTGCTCATCGAGCGGCCCGCAAAGAACGCACGCATCACCATTTACAGCGCGCGTCCGGGGGTGGTGATCGGCAAGAAGGGCGAGGACATCGAGAACCTCAAGGCCGAACTCACCAAACGTCTGGGCGTGCCGGTCGCTGTGGACATCGAAGAAGTGCGCAAGCCCGAGATCGACGCCCAACTGATCGCCGATTCCATCACGCAGCAGCTCGAAAAGCGCATTCAGTTCCGCCGCGCCATGAAGCGGGCGATGCAGAACGCCATGCGCATGGGCGCGCAGGGCATCAAGATCATGTCCGCGGGTCGTCTGAACGGCATCGAAATCGCGCGGACCGAGTGGTACCGCGAAGGACGCGTGCCCCTGCAGACCCTGCGCGCCAATATCGATTACGGAACTTCCGAAGCCAAGACGACCTATGGCGTCATCGGCGTGAAGGTTTGGGTTTACAAGGGCGATACGCCGGCCAAGGGCGCCATCGTGCCGACCAAGGCCGAGCCTTCCGCGCCCGAAGAAGATCGCCGCAGCCGCCGTCCCGGTGCAGCCCGGCCGTCCGGCGCTCGCCGCGCCGCGCCGTCTGCCGATGGCGAAAAATCCGTTGCAGTCAAGCGCGTGCGCAAACCGGCCCAGTCTGGCGGTTCGACCGGCGCTTAAGGAGAGATTTGATGCTACAACCCGCACGTCGCAAATACCGCAAAGAGCAGAAGGGCCGCAACACGGGTCTGGCCACCCGCGGCGCCACCGTGGCCTTTGGCGAATTCGGCCTGAAGGCGACCACCCGTGGCCGCATTACCGCTCGCCAGATCGAATCGGCTCGCCGCGCGATTTCCCGTCATGTCAAGCGCGGCGGCCGCATCTGGATTCGCGTGTTCCCGGACAAGCCGATTTCCATCAAACCCGCCGAGGTTCGCATGGGCAACGGCAAGGGCAATCCCGAGTACTACGTGTCGGAAGTTCAGCCTGGCCGTGTGCTGTACGAAATCGAGGGTGTGCCCGAGGCCATCGCCCGCGAGGCTTTCGAGCTCGCCGCCGCCAAGCTGCCGTTCCGCACCATCTTTGTCACGCGCCAGATCGGCGCCTAAGGAGAGCGATATGAAATCGACCGCTCAACTCACCGAACTGCGCGCCAAGGATATTCCTGCGCTGCAGACCGAACTCGACAGTCTGCTCAAGGCCCACTTCAATCTGCGCATGCAGAAGGGCACGCAGCAGCTTCAGAACACGAGCCAGCTCGGCCACACCAAGCGTGCCATCGCACGGGTTCGTACGCTGATTCAAGAAAAGAAGGCCAAGGGTTAAACCATGACTGAACAAAAGAAAGTCCAGCGCACGCTGGTCGGCCGCGTGGTCAGTGACAAGCGCCAGAAGACCGTGACCGTGCTGGTCGAGCGCCGTATTCAGCACCCGATCTATGGCAAGTTCATTGCACGCTCCAAGAAGTACAGCGCGCACGACGAATCCGGCCAGTATCACCTGAACGATGTGGTCGAGATCGCCGAATCGCGCCCGATCTCGAAGACCAAGTCTTGGGTCGTGAACCGTTTGATCACCAAGGGCCAGATCATCTGATCGCGCTGCATCGGCGGTCTTTGCGTGGATTTGATCGTGTTTGATGGTTCGTAGCGCAGGACTCATTGCCCAGCGCTGCAGCAGCGAAAAGTCAAGGCCCATCGCCCGTTAGTTCCGCATCCATGCGGGGCATGCGGGCGATGGGCTTTTTCGCATGACGAGAGCGTGTCAGGATTGCTTGCAGGTCTTTCCAGCGCATACGGCTCCCAGGGTGTCGTCATCGGCGCATGGGACTACAGTATCGGCAGGGCACACAATGCCTCGGCCCCAGCCAAGACCCCATCAGGCCTTGCACGAGGCGGTCCTATAACAACGCTTGAATGGAGACGCAATGAAAGCCTCAGCATCCACCGCACCGGCTGCGACCACGCCCGAGTGCTCACTGTCCTACATCCACCCCGAAGCCGACAGCCCCTGGTTGACCTATCTTGCACAGGTTGACCGGGTATTGCCGCACCTGGGCCATCTGGCCCGCTGGGGAGAGACCTTGAAGCGGCCGAAGCGCGCGCTCATCGTCGATGTGCCGATCGAGATGGACGATGGCACGGTGCGGCATTTCGAAGGCTATCGTGTGCAGCACAACCTGTCGCGGGGGCCGGGCAAGGGCGGGGTGCGCTATCACCCGAACGTCACCCTGGAAGAGGTGATGGCGCTGTCGGCCTGGATGACCATCAAGAACGCCGCTGTCGGCCTGCCTTATGGCGGTGCGAAGGGCGGGATCCGCGTGGCCCCTGCAGAACTCTCGCGCAAGGAATTGGAGCGGTTGACCCGGCGTTATACCAGCGAAATCGGGATCATCATCGGCCCGCAGCAGGACATTCCTGCGCCCGACGTCAACACCAACGGGCAGATCATGGCCTGGATGATGGATACCTATTCCATGAACGTCGGGGCCACGGCCACCGGCGTCGTCACGGGAAAGCCCATTCCATTGGGAGGCTCTCTGGGACGAGTCAAGGCTACCGGCAGGGGGGTATACATCACGGGCCAGGAAGCGCTGCGTCGACTCGGGTACGACATCGAGGGCCTGCGCATTGCCGTGCAGGGTTTTGGCAATGTCGGGGGCACAGCGGCGGAATTGTTCGCAAAGGCGGGGGCGCGAATCGTGGCCGTGCAAGACCATACGGGTTCCATCGTTGCAGAAAAAGGGCTGGACGTCGCGGCCTTGCAGTCGCATGTGAACGATCATGGCGGCATCGCGGGTTTCACTGGCGCGCAAAGTGTTCCGGACGCCGATTTCTGGCTGGTACCGTGTGATGTATTGATTCCTGCCGCGCTGGAGGGTCAGATTACGCCCGAGCGAGCCAGCAAGACGACGGCCAAACTGATCCTGGAAGGTGCCAACGGCCCGACTCTTCCCGCGGCGGATGATGTGCTTGCCAGCCGGGGCATCCTGGTGGTGCCCGATGTGATCTGCAATGCGGGGGGTGTCACTGTGTCGTACTTCGAGTGGGTGCAGGACTTCTCGAGCTTTTTCTGGGATGAGGACGACATCAACGACCGCCTCGACAAGATTCTCGGCAATGCACTTGCCCGCATCTGGGATGTGGCCGATGATCTCAAAATCAGCCTGCGTACCGCGGCCTTCGTGGTCGCTTGCGAGCGCGTGCTGCAGGCACGGGAAGAACGCGGGCTGTACCCTTGAAGCGGTACCGTCAGGGCTTGCTCGGGACAACCGCGCTGCCCCTGTCTGCAGGCGGCGCGGTGGAAACAGCGGTTCGGCCCCACGAAGCGCGCAAACCGTCGAACAGAAAGACCGCAAGGCCCGTCCAGACCAGGCCGAAGCCGATCATTTTCGCCGTGGCGAAGGGTTCGTGATACAGCCAGACCCCCAGCGCCAACTGCAGGCTGGGGGTGATGTACTGCAAGACCCCCAGCAGGGTCATCGACATGCGGCGCGCGCCCGCCGCGAACAACAGCAAGGGAATGGTGGTGATCGGGCCCGCCGCCACCAGCAGCGCGCGTGTGGAGAGGTCGGCCGTCGCAAACGCATTCGAACCCTGCAGGCTCAACCAGAACAGATACGCCACGGCCAGCGGAAACAACACCGCAGTCTCCACGGCGAGGCCTTCGAGCGCACCCAGCGGCGCGGTTTTTCTGAGCAGCGCGTAGCTGCCGAAGGTGAGCGCCAGGCTGAGACTGATCCAGGGCACATGGCCGACTTCGATGGCCATGACCGTCACGCCCGCGGCGGCAATCGCCAGCGCTGTCCACTGCAGCCCGCGCAGGCGCTCATGCAACAAAACGGACCCCAGCGCCACATTGACCAGCGGATTGATGTAGTAGCCCAGACTGGCATCGACCACGTGGCTGCTGTTGACCGCCCAGATGTAGATGCCCCAATTCCCCGACAGCAGCACGGCGCTGAGGGCGAAGCGTGCAAACAGGGCGGGCTGTTCGCGCAGCAGCCGCATCCAGGCCCAGCGCTTGAGCACGGCCAGCAGCAAGACGACGACCAGCAGCGACCACGCCATGCGGTGCGCGAGGATCTGCAGAGAGGGAATCTGTTGGAGCGCCTTGAAGTAAAGCGGAAACAGGCCCCAGATGACGTACGCCGCCAGGGCGTATACAACGCCGGAATTCATGTGAACGGATTCGTTATGGTGAGGCGGCCCATGAAAGACGTGAGCAAAGCAAGCGGCACACTGTACCTGTGGCCGCGAGAACTTGCTGGAGGTTCCCGCTGCGTGACGGCAATCGTGGGAACAGATCAAGGTCTGCGGGCGGATCAGACGTTGAACAGGAAATGCAGCACGTCGCCGTCTTTGACGATGTAGTCCTTGCCTTCGGCGCGCATCTTGCCCGCATCCTTGGCGCCTTGTTCGCCGCCGTACTGGATGAAATCGTCGAAGGCGATGGTCTGGGCGCGGATGAAACCGCGCTCGAAATCGGTGTGAATCACTGCGGCGGCCTGCGGTGCGGTGGCGCCGACGCGCACCGTCCAGGCACGCACTTCCTTCACGCCTGCGGTGAAGTAGGTTTGCAGGCCCAGCAGTTTGAAAGCGGCGCGAATCAGTCGGTTCAACCCGGGCTCTTCCAGCCCCAGGTCGGCGAGGAAGGCCTGTTTTTCCTCCGCTTCGAGCCCAGCCAGTTCGCTCTCCAGTTTGGCGCAAATCGTCACGACCGGCGCGTTTTCCTGGGCTGCATACTCGCGCAGCCGGTCCAGGTGGGGGTTGTTCTCGAAACCGTCTTCCATCACATTGCCGACGAACATGGCGGGCTTGGCCGTGATGAGGCACAGCGGGGCGAGCAGGGCCTGCTCCTCGGCATCGAGCCCGAGGGCGCGCACCGGGCGGGCCTCGTTGAGCGCGGGAATGATGCGTTCGATCACTTCGGCCATGCGCTTGGCTTCCTTGTCGCCCGCCCGTCCCTGCTTGTTCACGCGGTGCAGGGACTTCTCCGCCGTGCCCAGATCGGCCAGGCAGAGCTCGGTCTGGATCACCGCGATGTCCGAAATCGGATCGACCCGCCCCGCGACATGGATCACGTTGGGGTCTTCGAAGCAACGCACCACGTTGATGATGGCATCGGTCTCGCGGATATGCGCCAGAAACTGATTGCCCAGCCCTTCGCCCTGGCTCGCGCCCGCGACCAGACCGGCAATATCGACGAACTCGACCACCGCGGGCACGATGCGCTGCGGCTTGACGATGGCCGCGAGCTGATCGAGGCGCGGATCGGGCAATTCGACGATGCCGGTGTTGGGCTCGATGGTGCAGAAGGGATAGTTTTCCGCCGGAATCGCGCTTTGGGTCAGCGCGTTGAAAAGGGTGGACTTGCCCACGTTGGGCAGGCCCACGATGCCGCATTTCAGGCTCATGGTGTGGGGAGGGTGGGCGCACAGGATCGCGCGCGAAACTGCCAATTGTAGGGTGGTAGACCTAATGCTCGACGTGCACCCGCAGTCCCGCAACCCACTGATGACCCGATTCGCCGCCTGGATTCTGGATATGCTGGATGTCGGGCTGCACGTAGAAGTGAGGGGCGAGCTGCAGCGAGTAAACCGCCTCGATCACGGTTTCGCTGGGCAGCGCCTGCAGACGCGCCTGTGCCATGCCGATGGTCAGCACGTCGGCTGGGCGTGCGGCATTCAGCCCCTGGATCCGCACGCCTGCGCCGATATAGCCGCGCACCGGGTTGGACGCCGCCGGGCTCCAGCCGCCTTGCAGGAAAGCGGCCCATTCGTGTCGGCTGGCCTTTTTCCAACGCCATTCATTGACCGCATACAGGCCGCCGCTGTCGGCGCCGTAGGCGTCCTCGTTTTGCTGCAGATGCCAGGCGCCGAGTTTCAGCGTGCCCTGGACGTGTTCGTCGCCGCCCCAGGAGCGATCGGCTTCGGCGATCCACAGCGCGCCGCGATGCAGCGCCCCCGTCATGCCGGGCGGGTCGCCCTGCCACACGCCCGCCTGCGCAGACCAGCCCTTGCCCAGATCGAGCCCGCCCATCAATCCCAGGCCGGGGTTGGGGAAGGTGGCGATATCGGCATTCGAGGTCAAGGTGGGGGCAATGCCGAAGGAGGCATTGTGGAGATGGCCGGCGACCTCGGTGGTGTCGAAGGTGTTGTTGACATCCATGATGCCACCCTGCAGGAACCCCGGGCCGAATTGCTGGCGGTAGCTCAGTTGATACAGGCGCAGGAAATTGGGCGCCCAGAGATTGCTCGGCAGTTGCACCGTGTCGGTCACGGTTTCCAGATTGCCGTTGCTGCGCAGGCCCATGAGCATGAAATCGAACTGGCCGCCGCGCCACCAGCCAGCCTGCGAGGTGTCGAGTGTGAGTGCGGCTTGAAACGCGGCGACAGAAACGGCCTGGCGCTTGCCGCGGCCACCCACGACGCCGAGCGTTTCCGCATCGAGGTGCAGCGAAGTGCTCAAGCCCCGGCTCCAGCTTTGTCCCGGAGGGGTGATGGGCGCAGTGAAAGGCGCGAGCTGAAGGTTGGCCTCGGAGGTCTGCGCCGCTGCGGGCTGCCAGAAAGCTGCGCCAAACAGGGCGCAAAGCAGATATCCGGGCGTTGAGCTTTTCGCGCGTGCAAGCATGTCGATTGATCGCAGATACTAACTAAACGTATTTGCGATCATGCCTGGGTGGACTGTTGATGATCCGAAACCAGGCGGCCGTCGAGTAGTTCGAGCACGCGGTCGCAACGGGCGGCGATGCGCGGGTCGTGCGTGACCAGCAACACGGCGCAGCCGAAGGTCTGGTTGAAGCGGCGGAACAGCGCGAACACATCATCGGCGCTGTGCGAATCGAGGTTGCCCGTGGGCTCGTCGGCCAGCAGGATGGGCGGACGGATCATCAGGGCGCGGGCGATGGCCACGCGTTGTTGTTGGCCTCCCGAGAGTTCGGTCGGGTGTTTGTGCGCATGCATCGCCAGCCCGACGGCGTCGAGCAATTCGAGGGCGTGGTCGCGCGTGGCGGCGTCGGGTTTCGCCCCGCCGAGCAGCGCGGGCATCATCACGTTGTCGATGACGCTGAAGGCGTTGATGAGGTGATGGAATTGGAACACGAAGCCGAGCGAGCGCCCGCGCAGCGCCGTGCGCTCGGCATCGTTCAGGCCCACGGTGGGGCGGCCCTGGACGTGAACTTCGCCGTGGGTCGGCGTGTCGAGCAGGCCGATGAGGTTGAGCAGGGTGCTCTTGCCCGAGCCGGACGGACCGATGAGCGCGGCAAACTCGCCGCCATGCAGGGTCAGGTCGATGCCATGCAGCACTTCGACTTCGAGCGGCGTGCCCACGCCATAGGCCTTGCGCAGGCCTTCGAGGTGCAATACGGGCTTCGGGTTTGCGCAGGAGGGCGGAGCAGCGAGGGGCATCGACGGGTGTCAGACGGTGCGGATGGCTTCGACCGGATCGAGGCGCGAGGCGCGCCGCGCCGGGGCGAATGCGGCGATGACGCCCGCCAGCGTGGCGATCAGCATGGCCTGCGGCACCAGCCAGGGGCTGATGGTGACCGGGAACAGCCGCGGCCCCGAGGTGTTGAACACATAGACCAGACTGACCCCGAGCAGGGCGCCGACGGTGGAGCCGATCAGGCCGAGTACTCCGCCCTGGATGAGAAACACCGTCATCATGCGCACCCGCGTGGCGCCCATGGCGCGCAGGATGCCGATTTCGCGCGTGCGCTGCACCACGCTCACCGCCAGCACGCTGGCGATGCCCAGAGCGACCGAGAGCGCAATCGCCAGGCGGATGATGTTGGTCGACAGCGACTGCGAGCTCAGGGCGTTGAGCAACTGGCTGTTGGTCGTCATCCAGCTCTCGGCCTTGACGTCGAAGGTGCGGGCGATGCGCGCGGCGATGGCCTGGGCGCTGAACAGATCGTGCACGCTCAGGTCGATTTCGGTGATGGCGCCGGGCAGGCCCAGCAGGGTTTGCGCCTGCTGCAGGCCGAGATAGACCTGGCGCTCGTCCACATCGCGCACGCCCATGGTGAAAATGCCGGCCACGCGGTAGGCCTGCGCCTGACCCGCTGGGCCGGTCAGGCGCAGGGTGTCGCCGACCGACAGCCCGAGATCGGAGGCCAGGCGCGAGCCGATGAGAATTTTCTCTGCGCCAACGGCAAACTGCCCGGCGACGATGTCCGTGTCCACGGGAATGATGCGCACATAGCTCGACGGCTCGATGCCGAGAATGGCCACGGCGCGCACCGCATTGCCGCGCTGAGCGAAGGCCGGGCCCGACACCAGAGGGGTGGCGGCTTTCACATCGGGCATGGCGCGTATGGCATGGAGCACGGCGGCGGCGTTGTCGATGCCGCGCAGGCGTTGCGGGCGCGGGTCGATGCGCGAGAGATAAACCGTATCCGGCGCGGGCGGCGGGGTCAGCGGCACGAGGTCGGGCGCCTTCACCACGATCTGCGGCTGGCTGCCCAGGGTGCGATTGACGATATTGCCTTGCAGCCCGGTGACCAGCGCGGTGATGAACACGATCACCGCCGAGCCCACGGCGATGCCGATGAGAATGAGCAGGGTTTGCGCGCGTCCATCCCGCAGGAACTGCAAAGCGATATTCCAGGACAGACGCATGAGGTCGAACATCGTGCTCAGCGGCCCGGCACGGGCAGGTCATTGCCGGTCGCCGTGGCGCTGGCGGCCGCGGCGGGCAGGGGCAGGCGTTGCAGGCGCACGCGCTCGCCCGCCTGCACGCTGGCGCCGCCGATGACGGCCTCGCCCGCGGTCAGCCCCGAGGTGACCTGCGTGAGCGTCAAGCCGCGCAGCCCTAGCCTCACCTGCTGCGGCTCGGCGCGGCCGTCGCGCAGCACCAGCACCGTGGCGTGATCGCCGTCCACCTTGCGCAAGGCTTCGTTGGGCACGACCAGGGTGCTTTCGCGCTGCGCCGTGACGATGTCGGCCGACACCGTCATGTCCTGCTTCAGCCAGGCCGGCGGATCGGGTACGCGCAGGCGCACTTCCAGCGTGCCGGTGGTGCGATCGACCTGCGGGGCGAGAAAGTTCACCTGCGCCTTGAAGCTGCGGTCGGGATAGGCATCGGCCACGCAGCGGGCCTGCTGGCCGATCTGCAGATGGCCGATGCTCTGCTCATTGACCGGCAGCAGGATTTCGGTGGCGCCGTCCATCGCCAGGGTGAAAAGCGGCTGGCCGGGCGTGACCGTGTCACCCACTTCCACATTGCGCGAGAGCACCACGCCAGACACCCCGGCGCGCACCACATTGCGCGCATTCACCGCGCTGGCGGCATTGAGCGCCGCTTCGAGCACGCGTTGCTGCGCGCCGCCGGGGGCCACGGCGGCGTAGGCCGCCTGCGCGCTGTCGCGCTGCTGGCGGGCGTTGCGCAGCGCAGTTTGCGCCTGTTCGAGCTGTTGCGCCGAGCCGCCTCCGGCGTCGAACACGCCTTGCGCGCGCTTGTAGTCGCGTTCGGCCTGTTCGAGCTGCACCCTGGCCTGCGCCAACGCGGCGGCGGCCTGGGGGCGAGTCTGCTCGATCAACTGCCGCAGCGCGGCGCGGGCCTGTTCGAGCTGGGCGGTGGTTTGGTCGGCGCGCAGTTCGAGCAAGACCTGCCCGGCCCTGACGTGCTCACCGCGATCCACCAGACGCTTGACCACCGTGCCGGTGATTTCGCTGGCCACCTGCACTCTGGAGGGGGTGATGACATAGCCGGTGGCCACCACGTTCTGCACCAGATGCCGCGCCTCGATCCTGTACCCGGCGACTTCCGGCGCGCGGCTGCGCCACCACAGCACGGCTGCCACCACGGCCAGCGCGAGCAGCACCCAAAGCAGGCGCGACCAGGAAAATAGGGAGGTTTTGGGCGAGGCGGGCATCGGTGCAGAGACAAAGAGATTCAAGGCCGGAAGCAGCGGCCAAGCCAAAGATCGGCATCATAAAGAGTCGACAAGTCTCGCACGGAAGGGTTGCTCTTCAGCCGCAGTCGCTGTTGCGCTGCGACAAAATGCGCACACATAGTGAGCCGCTTTGAGTCGACCTTGAGTCGAACAGTCCGCTTGTTGTTTTTCCCGGCCTTGCCAGCACGCGCCCGTTCTGCTTCAATGAAAGCCTGCAAACGCAAACAGCCATGACCGCAAACCGCTTTTTCTTTTTTGGTTTTTGGTACTTCTCGCACCGCACCGGCGGAGGGAGAGGCTCAAGCGTGACCTGACACGACAGCTCGAAATCCTCAAAAACCGCCGGCCAGCCCGGCGGTTTTTTTTCGCCGGGCGGTTGGCGCAAAACCAGGCCAAGCCCATGTTCGATAACCGCTCAACTCCAGAATCTGCCGCGCTTGCAGCGGCTAGCCCATCCACCCTCACCGCAGGAGCGCTTCCGATGCAGTCCAAGACCGCCGCAGAGTCTTTGCACAAACCGCAGGAGGACAAGACCTCCCGCACCGACAACGCCCGCATCAAACACATCGTGCCCTTGCCGCCGCCCGAGCATCTGATCCGCTTCTTTCCCATCGCCGACACGCCGGTGGAAACGCTGGTGGCCGATACCCGCCACGCGCTGCATCGCATCATCCACGGTGAGGACGACCGGCTGCTGCTCATCATCGGGCCATGCTCGATCCACGACCCGAAGGCGGCGCTCGACTATGCGCAGCGGCTGGCGGTGCTGCGCCGCCAGCATGCGGGCGAACTGGAAATCGTCATGCGGGTGTATTTCGAGAAGCCGCGCACCACGGTGGGCTGGAAAGGGTTGATCAACGACCCCTATCTGGACGAGAGTTTTCGCATCGACGAGGGGTTGCGCATCGCCCGCGAGCTGCTGATCGACATCAACCGCCTGGGCGTGCCCGCGGGCAGCGAATTCCTCGACGTGATTTCGCCGCAATACATCGCCGACCTCATTTCCTGGGGGGCCATCGGCGCACGCACCACCGAAAGCCAGGTGCACCGCGAGCTGGCCTCGGGGCTGAGCGCGCCCATCGGGTTCAAGAACGGCACCGACGGCAGCCTGCGCATTGCCATCGACGCGATTCACGCCGCGCGCCGTCCTCACTCGTTTCTCTCGGTGCACAAGAACGGGCAGGTGGCCATCGTGCAGACCCGCGGCAACAAGGACACCCACGTCATCCTGCGCGGCGGCAAGACGCCCAACTACGACGCCGCCAGCGTGCGCGAAGCCTGCGAGGCGCTTGCGGAAGCCAAGCTCGACTGCCGCCTGATGATCGACTGCTCGCACGCCAACAGCGCCAAGCAGCACCTGCGGCAGCTCGATGTGGCGCGCGACATTGCCGCGCAGCTTGCAGCGGGCGAGCGCTGCATTTTCGGCGTGATGGCCGAGAGTCATCTGGTGGGGGGCGCGCAGAAATTCAGCGCGGGCAAGGACGATCCGGCCAGGCTCATCTACGGCCAGAGCATCACCGACGCCTGCCTGCCGTGGGACGATTCGGTCGAACTGGTGCGGATGCTGGCCGACGGCGTGAAGGCGCGGCGCAAACACAGACCGGCCAGGTAAGCTTTAGCGTTCGCTTTGACTACTTGCAGGAGATCCCATGCCCGCCATCCGCATCGATCTATTCGAGGGCCGCAGCCCCGAAGTGAAGAAGCAGCTCGTCGAGAACATCACCCAGGCCGTGGTCGATACGCTCGATTGTTCGCCCGACGCGGTGGACATCATTCTCAACGAAGTGCCCAAATCGCACTGGGCCACCGGCGGCAAGCTGTGGAGCGAGCCGCGCGAATGATCGAGACTTCAAAGACTCCGACCGCTGTATTGCTGAACTAAAAGTATCGAATCATTCAACTTTCTCTGGCATTCACTGGCAGAGAATTAGTTAATAAACTCTCCCCGAATTTCGCGCCCCAATCGCGGGCAAACGATGAGGAGAGTGATTCATGGCCAGGATGCGTGCGGTCGATGCCGCGGTTTCAGTGCTGGAGAAGGAAGGCGTGCATCAGGCCTTCGGCGTGCCCGGCGCGGCGATCAACCCGCTGTACTGCGCGCTGCGCGACAACGGCCATATCGCGCATGTGCTGGCGCGCCACGTCGAGGCGGCGTCGCACATGGCCGAGGGCTATACCCGCGCCGCGCCGGGGAACATCGGCGTGTGCATCGGCACCTCGGGCCCTGCGGGCACCGACATGATCACCGGGCTGTATTCGGCCAGCGCCGACTCCATTCCCATTCTGTGCATCACCGGCCAGGCGCCGCGCGCGCGGCTGTACAAGGAAGACTTTCAGGCCGTGGACATCGAGTCCATCGCCAAGCCCGTGTGCAAGTGGGCGGTGACGGTGCGCGAGCCCGCGCTGGTGCCGCGTGTGTTTCAGCAGGCCTTCCATGTGATGCGCTCGGGCCGTCCGGGGCCGGTGCTGATCGATCTGCCGCTGGATGTGCAGCTCGCCGAAATCGAGTTCGATCCCGACACCTACGCGCCGCTGGCGGTCTACAAGCCCACGGCGACGCGCGCGCAGATCGAAATGGCGCTGGACCTGCTCGACGGCTCCGAGCGCCCACTGATCGTCGCCGGAGGTGGAGTGATCAACGCCGACGCTTCCGATCTGCTGGTGCAATTCGCCGAGCTGACCGGCGTGCCGGTGATTCCCACGCTGATGGGCTGGGGCGCGATCGGCGACAGCCATCCGCTGATGGCCGGCATGGTCGGTCTGCAAACCTCGCACCGCGGCGGCAACGCCAATCTGCTCGCCTCCGACTTCGTGCTGGGCATCGGCAACCGCTGGGCCAACCGTCATACCGGCTCGCCCGAGGTCTATGCCAAGGGCCGCAGGATCGTGCATGTGGACATCGAGCCCACGCAGATCGGCCGGGTGTTCATGCCCGACTACGGCATCGCCTCCGACGCCAAGGCCGCGCTGGAACTGTTCATCGCCGTGGGGCGCGAGCGCAGGGCCGCAGGCCGGCTCAAGGACCGCAGCGCCTGGGCGGTGGCCTGCCGCGAGCGCGTGCAGACGATGTTGCGCAAGTGGGACTACGCGCAGATTCCCATCAAGCCGCACCGGGTCTACAAGGAGATGGTCGAGTTCTTCGACGCCAATACGCGCTATGTCACCACCATCGGCCTGTCGCAAATCGCCGCGGCGCAGTTGCTTAAGGTGGAAAAACCGCGCCACTGGATCAACGCCGGGCAGGCTGGGCCGCTGGGCTGGACCCTGCCCGCGGCGCTGGGCGTGCGCGTGGCCGATCCGACCGCCGAGGTGGTGGCGATATCCGGCGACTACGATTTTCAGTTCCTCATCGAGGAACTGGCGGTGGGTGCGCAGTTCAAGCTGCCCTATATCCACATCGTGGTCAACAACTCGTATCTGGGACTGATCCGCCAGGGCCAGCGCCAGTTCGACATGGACTATTGCGTGCAGCTCTCGTTCGACAACGTCAATTCGCCCGAGGTCAACGGCTATGGCGTCGACTTTGTCAAGGTGACCGAGGGGCTGGGCTGCAAGGCCATCCGCGTGTTCGATCCCAACCAGATTCAGCCGGCGCTAACCGCAGCGCGGCAGTGGATGAAGGAGTTTGCCGTTCCCGTGGTGGTCGAGATCATTCTGGAGCGCGTGACCAATATCGCCATGGGCGCCGAAATCGACGCCATCACCGAATTCGATCCCGTCGTCGACCTGCAACCCGCCGAAGCCTGAGGAGCCCGACATGCCCCGATTCGCCGCCAACCTCACCATGCTCTTCACCGAAGAGCCCTTCATCGACCGTTTCGAAGCGGCTTCCAAGGCCGGTTTCAAGGCGGTGGAATTTCTCTTTCCCTACGCCCACACCGCGCAACAGGTGCGCAACGCCGCGCTGGAGGCGGGTGTGCAGATCGTGCTGCACAACCTGCCCGCAGGCGACTGGGACGCGGGCGAGCGCGGCATCGCCTGCCTGCCCGAGCGCGTGGGCGAATTCCGCGAGGGAGTTGCCAAGGCCATCGACTACGCCACGGCGCTGGGCGTGGCCCAGCTCAACTGCCTGGCGGGCAAGGCGCCTGCGGGGGCCGACCCGGCCACTCTGCGCGCCACCCTGGTGGACAACCTGCGCTTTGCGGCCGCGCGGCTCGGTGCGCATGGCATCAAGCTGCTGATCGAGCCGATCAACACCTTCGACATCCCCGGTTTCTACCTGCACGGCACGGCGCAGGCGCTGGCCATCATCGACGAAGTCGGCAGTGACAACCTGTTCCTGCAGTACGACATCTATCACATGCAGCGCATGGAAGGCGAGCTGGCCGCGACCATGCAAAAGCACCTGCCACGCATCGCCCACATCCAGTTGGCCGACAACCCCGGCCGCAATGAGCCGGGTACGGGGGAGATCAACTACGCCTTTTTGTTTGAGCATCTCGACTGTATCGGCTACAGCGGCCATATCGGTTGCGAATACAAACCCAGGACCACGACCACCGCCGGTCTGGGCTGGCTGACTGGCCTGTAAAAACACACGTTCACATTCACACGGAGATTCGCATGGCTACTCTTGGATTCATCGGGCTGGGCATCATGGGCACGCCGATGGCGGGGCATTTGATCGCCGGCGGGCACACGCTTTATGTGCACAGCCGCAGCAAAACCCCACAGGCCCTGCTCGACGCGGGCGCGATAGCCTGCGCCAGCAATGCCGAAGTGGCGCAGAAGGCCGACATCGTTTTCACCATGGTGCCCGACACCCCCGATGTGCACAAGGTGCTGTTCGCCGAGGACGGCGTGGCCCAGGGGCTGACGCCGGGCAAGATCGTGGTGGACATGAGTTCCATCGGCCCGATGGAAACCAAAGACTTTGCCGCAAGGATCAACGCGCTGGGCTGCGACTACCTCGACGCGCCGGTCTCCGGCGGCGAGGTCGGCGCCAAGGCGGCAAGCCTCACCATCATGGTCGGCGGCAGGCAGGAGGTGTTCGACAAGGTCGAGCCGCTATTCAGGCTCATGGGCAAGAACGTCACCCTGGTGGGCGGCAATGGCGACGGCCAGACCTGCAAGGTGGCCAACCAGATCATCGTCGCGCTCAACATCCAGGCCGTGGCCGAGGCGCTGCTGTTCGCCAGCAAGGCCGGGGCCGATCCGGCCAGGGTGCGCCAGGCGCTGATGGGCGGCTTCGCCGCGTCACGCATTCTCGAAGTGCATGGCGAGCGCATGATCAAGCGCACCTTCCAGCCGGGCTTTCGCATCGAGCTGCATCAGAAGGATCTGAATCTGGCGCTGTCGGGCGCGAAGCAACTCGGCGTGGCGCTGCCCAACACCGCTGTGGCGCAGCAGCTCATGTCGGCCTGCGCCGCCAACGGCATGGACGGGCTCGATCATTCCGCGCTGTGCCGGGCGGTGGAGCTGATGAGCCACCACACCATCGCGCCAGACAATTGACCGGGTGTGCAGGGATGGAACGCATCCCCTTGAGGCGGCTGAGTGATAAAGCGTGTTGCCTTGGTGCGCGAACCCTCACCCCAACCCTCTCCCAGAGGGAGAGGGGGCCGATCTCGCCTCCCCCACTTGCTGGGGGAGGCCGGGAGGGGCATCCGAAGGAGGCGCGAAGCGCATTTCTCACCTCCCCCACTTGCTGGGGGAGGCCGGGAGGGGGAGTCTCTGATGCCGCTGCCGTTTCTTATGAATACATCATGATCCCCAGACCAGCTCCATGACTCTCCCCAGCCCCGCCGCCCAGCCCACCGCTTTTCTGCGCGCCTTGTTCGATGTGGCCGTGGCCCGTGCGCAGCCGCGCAGGATCATGGCCGCCCACCTGCCCCCGCCGCCCAAGGGCCGCACCCTGGTGCTCGGCGCGGGCAAGGCCAGCGGCGCCATGGTCGAGGCGCTCGATGCGCTGTGGCCGCAGGATGCACCGATATCCGGGCTGGTGGTCACGCGCTACGGCTATGTGCCGCCCGCACTGCGCGGCAAGCCGGGGCGCATCGAGCTGGTCGAAGCCGCGCATCCCGTGCCCGACGCCGCGGGCGAGGCTGCGGCGCGGCGCATGCTGGCGCTCACTCGTGGACTCCCCGCCGCCGAGCCGCCTCAAGGCGGGGAGAGCCCCCTCGGGGGGCAGCGAGCGCAAGCGAGCGTGGGGGTCGTTCCCACCGCCGACGATCTCGTCATCTGCCTCATCTCCGGTGGCGGCTCGGCGCTGCTGCCGCTGCCCGTCGCCGGGCTGACTCTGGCCGACAAGCAGCGCATCAACCGCGAGCTGTTGATGAGCGGCGCCACCATCGCCGAAATGAACTGTGTGCGCAAGCACCTCTCGGCCATCAAGGGCGGGCGCCTCGCCGCCGCCTGCGCCCCGGCGCAGGTGCTCACCCTGCTGATTTCCGACGTGCCGGGCGATGATCCCGACGTCATCGCCAGCGGCCCCACCGTGCCCGACCCGAGCACTTGCGCGCAGGCGCTGGCCATCATCGACCGTTACGGCATCGGCATTCCCGAGGCCATTCGCGCTGGGCTGCAAAGCGGCGCGCTCGAGACGCCCAAGCCGGGCGATGCGGCGTTCAACGGTAACCGCGTCGAGCTCATCGCCACCCCCCGGCAGATGCTGCAAGCCGCGGCTGATGCCTGCGCTCGGGCGGGCCTGTCGGCCCACATCCTGGCCGACGACATGGAGGGCGAGTCACGCGACATCGCCTTGGCGCACGCCGCGCTGGCCCGCAGCGTGGCGCGTCACGGCACGCCTTTCGCCAAACCCTGCGTCATGCTGTCTGGCGGCGAAACCACGGTGACCGTGGCCAAAGACAGCACGCCCGGCAAGGGCGGGCGCGGCACCGAGTTTCTGCTGGCGCTTGCAATTGCGCTCAACGGCGAGGCGAGCGTCTGGGCGCTGGCCGCAGACACCGACGGCATCGACGGCAGCGAGGACAACGCCGGCGCCTGGATCACCCCCGATACCCTGGAGCGCGCGGCAGCGGCGGGGATGAACCCCCGCGCCGCGCTCGACGCGCACGACGCCTATACCCTGTTCGCCGCCACCGGCGACCTGCTGGTGACCGGCCCGACCTACACCAACGTCAACGACTTCCGCGCGCTGCTGGTGCTTTGAACCGCCTTTGAAACGCGCATTCAAGGCCGATTGAACCGGGCGGTAAAACCCTGTTGACGCCGCTTGCTGGCATACTGTGGTCAGACGTCTTTTCGGAGGCCGCCATGCCGCAGTCCGCTCCCCCCAACGATCCCTTGCGCCCGCCGCCGCCGCGCCGCGTGGGCTGGCTGGTGGCGGTGTCGTTGATCGTGGCGCTGGTCGTGCTGGGTTATGCCAACCGCACCCGTTTGCAACAGTGGGCCCAGGCTTGGCGCGGGCAGACAGCCGCCGTGCCTGCGGCGGCTTCGGCGCCAGAGAAGGCCAGCAGCGCGCCCGCTGCGCCCGCCAGCGCGCCGCAGCCCGCAGCTTCTGCGGCATCGACGCCGCTGCAACTGCCTGCCAGCACGGCGTCCCTGACCGCGCTGCACGACAGCGATGCGCTGGTGCTGCACGAACTCGGCACCTTGCTCGGCAAGCCCGGGCTGGACTGGCTGGTTCCCAAGCGTCTCATCCTGCATTTCGTCGCCACCGTGGACAACCTGACGCGGCAGACCGTGCCGCTGCAGGTCTGGCCGGTGCACCCCGTGCCCGGCGCGCTGCGCACCACGGGGCAGGGGAGCGATCTGGCGATTGCGCCGGACAACGCGCGCCGCTACACGCCCTATGTGCACATCCTCACCGCCATCGCGCCGCAGCGCGCCGCGCAGCTCTATGTGCAGCTCTACCCGCTGTGCCAACAGGCGTGGCGCGAACTGGGCCATCCCAAGAGCGCGTTCAACGACCGCTTGCTGGCCGTCATCGCCAACCTGCTGCAGGCGCCCGAGCCGCAGGGGGCGGTGCGGCTGCGCCAGCCCAAGGTGCTCTACACCTACGCCGATCCGGCCCTCGAAGCGCTGCCTGCCGGGCAGAAAATCCTCATGCGCATGGGGCTGGAGAACGAGCGCGCGGTCAAGGGCTGGCTGCGTCAGTTCCGTCAGTCGCTGCAGGAACGGATGCGGCCTGCGGCGACAGGCTCCGCGCCAGCGCGATGAGGTTGCGCAAGGGCGGCTGCGGATCGTCGCGCCGCCAGACGAGCAGCACGTCGGTGCTGGCCTGCACGTCGACGAGCGGGAGGTAGGCGACAAAAGGCAGCCGGGCACGCTGCATCGAAGCGGCGATGAGGCCCACGCCCAATCCGGCTGAAATCAGTCCGATGAGCGTGGGCATTTCATGCACCTCTTGCGCGATGCGCGGGGTGAAACCCGCCTGCGCGCAAAGCGCCAAGGTCTGCTCGCGCAGCCCCGAGCCGAGGCGGGCGCTGTAGATCACGAAGGGCTGATCGCGCAGATCGCCCAGAAGCAGGCCGGGCCGCGCCGCCAGAGGATGATCGACATGCACCGCGGCCAGCAAGGGCTCGCGCTGCACTACCAGGGTGGACAGGCGATCGTCGTGCATCGACGCCGTGGGGCGGATGAAGCCCAGATCGAGACGGCGTGCGAGCAGTTCGTCGATCTGGGTTTGCGAAGGCTGCTCGCGCAAGTCGAGCGCGACCTGCGGCCACGCGGCGCGAAAATCGCGCAGCAGCCGGGGCATGACATCGGTGAAGGGCATCGAGCCGGTAAATCCCACGGCCAGCCTGCCGGTTTCGCCGCGCCCGACCTGGCGGGTCTGGGCGATGGCATGTTCCACGGCATCAAGAATGCCGCGCGCCAGCGGCAGCAGCGCGTCGCCCGCGGCCGTGCGCTGTACCCCGCCGCGCCCGCGGGTGAACAAGGGCACGCCCAGCTCGGCCTCCAGCGCCTGGATCTGCTGGCTCAGTGGCGGCTGCGAGACATGCAGGCGCTGCGCCGCGCGGGAGAAGTGGCGCTCCTCGGCAACGGCGATGAAATAACGCAGATGGCGCAAGTCCATATCGAAAACAAATCAAATCTTCAAGAAATGATATTTCACATATCAAAAAGCCTGCCTTAAGCTGTGCTCAAACGCCCAAAAAGCTCCCTCCCCCGCTCGCGGGGGAGGAGTTTTTCTTGCTTGCCGACCATCGTTGTTTCCCGCCCGATGCATCCCCCATGTCCACGACCGCCTTGCCCTCCTCCCTTGCAGAGACCGTTGGCCCGCCCGAATGGCTGCGCCGCGCCGCCGTCACGGCAGCGGGCATGTGCGCGTTTTTCACCCTGTACGCCACGCAGGGCCTGCTGCCCAGCTTGCAATCGGTGTTCCATGCCGGCGTGGCCGAGCTGAGTCTCACCATCACCTTCACCACCCTGGCGGTCGCGGTGGCAGCGCCGTTCTCGGGCATCGCGGCAGACCGCTTTGGGCGCAAGCGGGTGCTGCTGGTGTCGCTTTTCGGGCTGGGACTGTCCACGCTGCTGGCGGCCACGGCCACCTCGATGCACGGTCTGCTGGTCTGGCGGGCCATCGAAGGGCTGTTCATCCCCGGCGTGTTCACCGCAACGGTGGCCTATATCAGCGAGGAATGGCAACCCTCCGAGGTTCCGGCAGTAACGGCGCTCTACATCTCGGGCTCGGTGGCCGGAGGCTTCAGCGGGCGCTTCATCGCGGGCATGGTCACCGCGCATGCGGGCTGGCAGGCGGCCTTCGTCGTGCTGGGGGCGATCGATCTGCTGTTTCTGCTGCTCATCGCACGCGGCATGCCCGCCTCGCGCCGCTTCAAAGCCAGCAGCGGGGGCGTGCGCGCCGCGCTGTCCGGCTTTGCCCTGCATCTGCGCAACCCCAAGTTGCTGGGCACTTATGCCATCGGCTTCGGCATTCTGTTTTCGCAGGTCTGCACCTTCACCTATGTGAGTTTCCATCTGGCGGCTGAGCCCTACCACTTCGACCTCAAGGATTTGAGTCTGCTGTTCACCGTCTATCTGGTGGGCATGATCGCCACCCCGCTGGCGGGCAAGCTGGCGTGGACTTTCGGCAAGCGTCGAGTGTTTGTCGCCGCCGTGGTGCTGGGCAGTGGGGGCATGCTGCTGGCCCTGCTAAGCCCGGTCTGGGCCATCGTGCTCGGGCTGACGCTGAGCTCGGGCGGCGTGTTCATCGCGCAGTCGATGGCGACGGCGCAGGTGCCCGCGCTGGCGGGCCAGGCTCGGTCAGCAGCCGTTGGCCTGTACGTGCTGTGCTATTACGTGGGCGGCAGCGTGGGCGCCTTCGGTCCGGCCTGGATCTGGGCGCACGCGGGCTGGGCGGGGTGCGTGGCGCTGGTGCTGTTTGCGCAACTGGCCATCGGTGCGGCGGCTTGGCGATTGTGGAAACCAACACCCATCACAGCAACCGTTTGATCGTTATCCTTGTGTCCGGTAGCCGATCTCTTGGCGGCAACGTCTTGAGGCGGTTCTCGCCGCTCTTGGAGAAACAGCGTGCACGCAACGAAACAGATCACCCGCTGGGACGCGGATGCATGTACCGAGGTGGAAAAGATCCAGGCCCGCATGGACGGACGGGGTTTGGAGCCGCACTTTCACGATGCCTGGTCGTTCGGCCTTGTGGTCAAGGGCAACTGCACCTTCAAGTCTCGCGGCGAAATGCAGATTGCACCGGTTGGGGCCGTGTTCGCCATCCCGCCTTTCGAGGTGCATGAAAGTCTTCCAACAGCCGGCGCAGTTGAATACAGGGTGCTTTACGTTGCGGCGCACGTGTTGGAGGCTCATGCACCCGAATTGCCCGGACTGATTCACGCCAGCCGAAAGAGGGTCTGGGCGGACGGTGAATGGGCCTTTGCCATCGGTTCTGATGCGCGCGCGTCGATGTCGCCTGACGTGTCTCTGGGCGAGTGGCTGCGGGCATTCGCCGCCAGGTTGCGTACGAAATCTCCTGGCGTGGCCCGTCCACCCTCCAATGTGCTGCGTCAGGCGCTGGATCGACAGTGGAGTGAGCCTCTGGTCCTTGCGGAAATTGAAAGCGCAACCCAATACACACGCTGGCATGCGATTCGCACATTCCGGCAACAGGTTGGTCTGACGCCAGGAGCCTATTTGCGACAGCTCCGTGCGCTTAAAAGCCGTCACCTCCTGCGTTCCGGCCTGACGATTGCGCAGACGGCGCATGCCCTGCATTTTTCAGATCAGCCTAACTACACTCGCACGTTCAAACAGGTGTTTGGTGTGACGCCAGGGCGGTTCCAGAGCCTGTGCCGACATGTTCTTTCTGCGGAGCGTTTCTCAAAAGAACACGCCGACGACGGAGAGCAGCAGCAAGACAGCCATGCTGACGTTGAAATGATGAATCGCCTTGGGTGAGGCAAGCAGGCGTTTTGCTGCGTGCCCGAAGAGCGCCCATGCGCCGATGGATGGCAAGCAGATGAAGGTGAAGATGATGCCCTGCAGCAGGACACTTGGGATATAGGCATCGCCTGTGCGCGTATAGGTTGCGATGCCAGTGGCCGCAACAATCCAGGCTTTCGGGTTCGTCCACTGCGCCAGCAGACCCTGTCGTGCCGACGGGGCTTTTTGCAATCGTGCGCCGGTCGTAGCGTCTGCCCGTGCCATGAATAGCTTGATGGCAATGTAGGTGAGAAAGGTCGCCCCGAGCACTTTCAACGCCAGGTGCAGCCAAGCGGTGTGGCGCAGGATGTGGTCCAAGCCAAACCCCATCGCAAGAATCAGAGAAGTGAAGCCCAACGTGGCTCCGAAAACATGCGGCAAGGTGCGCAGCCAGCCGAAATTCGCCCCGGATGTGGCGGCAATGACATTGACCGGGCCGGGAGATGCCGAGGTAACCACGGCGAAACCCGCCAAAGGCAACGCGAGATCTCGAGCCAGCGAAATCAGATCAGTCGTGTTCAGCATGGCTCACCGCAGAAGGGGCAGACTACCGGTCAACGACTTGATGCGTGCTGCTTCGCCAAACAGGCACAGGCCGATGTAGGGCAACGCGGTTGCCTGCGTTGCGGACAAGGCTGATTGGTAATCACCGTAGGTTTTCGCCTGCTGCGCCAAGGAGGTGAAGTCGATCACCAGAACCTCTCCACGGGGCAGTTCTCGTGCGCGTCGGGCGATGTCGGCCAATTGTTCCGGTAGGCTTTTGAGTATGGGCAGGACGATGGTGGTGATGCCCGGATGAATCTGACCGTCTTGATCGGGCAAGTCCGCCCCGATCAGCTCGGGGTGGAGTCGACCGAGGCTCATGGCAAGAACGGCGGCGGTGTTCGCCATCAAACCGACGGGCAAGCTGCCGTCCATGATCAACACGCATTTTTTCAAGAGAGTCTCCGCACGAATCGGGCTGCAAGGCTTGCAGCCTCCGTCAGTGGGAAACCGTACTCAAGCACGCCCAGGGCGTCTTGAATGGGGTTGCGCTTTTCGCCGCCTCTACACCAGCCGCGCGATGACGTAGGCCAGGAAGGACAGCAGCAGGCTCGAGCCGAAGGGAAAGATCCACTCCCGGCCGAACAGCCTGAACGTGAAGTCCAGCGGCATGCGGCCAATGCCGAAGCGCCGCAGATGCGGAAGCAGTGCCGAAAACACGATGGACGCGAGGATGAATACGATCAGCCAGCGCATGGTCTACAGCGTATGGGTACGGTCGCCGCGCGCGAAGCCGCGCAGGGCGTGTGCGCTCACCCCGCGGCCCAGGGCGATGACCTTGAACAGTTCGCCCATTTCGCTCTCGTTCAACAGCTTGTTGACGGCGGCAGTCTGCCGCAGGTAGTGCGAGCCGCCGGACGCGGCGGTGGCCGCGCACAGCGCGGCGGCGTTCTCCGGGGCCACGGGTGGCGGGCCCGAGGCCAGTTCCTCGGCCACCCGGTCGAGCAGGCCGCAGTTCATGAGGAAATGCGCCTGGCTGGTGTAGCCGAGCACGTCGAGTCCGGCGTCCTGTGCGGCAAGGGCGATGGCGGTGAAATCGACATGCGCGGTGAGGTCGGTCAGGCCGGGCCACAGCAGCACGTCGTCGAGCACGCGGTGGCGGTAGTGTGCCTGTAGCGTGCCCATGTGACGCTGCGGGTGGTAATACTCGTGCTGCGGGAAGCCGTAGTCGATGAACAGCGCCACGCCGCGCGCGAGCCGGTCGGCCAGGGTGCGCACGAAGCCCAGCGCCTGCGGGTGGATTTCGGTCACGGCGCCCACGGGCAGGGCCTGCGCTTCGGGCGAAGGCGGGCGCAGTGTCGTGGCGCGGTCGGCGAACACCAGGTCGTCGCCTTCCTGCGCCACGCCGCGTTCCATCCAGCCGGCTTCGTGCCTGTGCAGCAGCTTCACCGGCATGGCGTCGAGCACTTCATTGCCGATGACCACGGCTTCGAAGGTCTCGGGCAGGGCGGGCCACCACTGCACGCGGTCGAACAGATGCGGCACGGCGCGACGCAGGGTTTGCATCTGCCGATGTTTGAGCGCGCCCGAGACTTCCATGATGGCGTATTGCCGCGGGGCGCAGCCGAGCCGATCGAGTTCGCCCAGAATCTGCGCCGCGAGCTGGCCCGAGCCCGCGCCGAATTCCACCACGGCGTGCAGATCGTTGTGCTGCAGCACTTGCGCGACCTGAGTGGCGAGGGTGCGGCCGAACAGCGGCGAGAGTTCGGGGGCGGTGACAAAGTCGCTGTCGCCGCCGAAGTCGCCGAACTGGCCCGCCTGCCCGGTGTAATACCCCAGCCCAGGAGCGTACAGCGCCTGCTGCATATAGGCATCGAACGGCAGCCAGCCGCCGCCCGCGTGCAGGGCAGCCCTGATTCTCGCCAGGAGTTGCGCGCTGCGCTCCAGCGCCATCGGGGCAGGGGCCGGTAGACTTGTCGGCTGTTCGTTCATCGTTTCATTCTAGAAAGCATGCCGCCCGACGCCACCATCCCTTCCAGTTCCCGGCCCAAAGTGCTGGTCACTGGCGGCGCGCACCGGCTGGGGCGGGAAATCGCTCTGCACCTGGCCGCGCAAGGCTGGGATGTGGCAGTGCACTACCACCGCTCGAAACCGGCGGCCGAGGACGTTTGCGCCGAGCTGCGGGCGCTGGGGACGCAGGCTGCCGCTGTCGGCGCCGACCTGGCCGACCCTGCCGCCGCGCGAGACCTGTTGCCGCAGGCGGCAGCCGCCCTGGGCCGGGTGGACGCCGTGGTGAACAACGCCGCGCTGTTCGAGTACGACGATGCGCAGCATTTCAGCGTCGACGCGGCGCAGCGTCATTACCAGATCAACACCATCGCCCCGGTGCTGCTGGCGCAGGCCTTGCATGCCCACCTTTGCGCACGCGGCGCGCAGGGCTGCGTGGTCAATCTGCTCGATCAGAAGCTCGCCAATCCCGATCCTGACTATCTCTCCTACACCCTGTCCAAGGCGGCGCTGCAGGCGGCCACCGTGGTGCTGGCACAGGCGTTGGCGCCCACGCTGCGGGTGGTCGGCGTGGCGCCCGGCCTGATGCTGCCCTCCGGCCCGATGACCGAAGACGAATTCACCCGCGTGCACAGCCGCACCCCGCTTGCGCGCGGCAGCACGCCGCAGGACGTGGCGCAGGCCGTGCATTTCGCGCTGCAGGCCCGCGCCGTGACGGGCACCACCCTGCTGGTCGATGGCGGCCAGCACTTGGCAGGCGCCGGGCGCGATGTGCTGTTCGCCTTGCGCGGCGAATAGATCGCTCAATCTTTCAAGGAATCTCATCATGTTCAGCGCCCTGTCGCACCCCGCCCTGCGCGCCTGCCGCCGCCTGTTCCTGCACAACTACGAAGTCAACATCAACATCGGCGTGCACGACTTCGAGAAGCGCGCCGAGCAGCGCGTGCTCATCAACGTCGATCTGTTCATTCCGCTGGCCCTGTCCACGCCGCAGCAGGACAAGCTCGACGAAGTGGTCGATTACGACTTCATGCGCAGCGTCATTGCCGCGCGCATCGCCCGCGGCCACATCCATCTGCAGGAAACCCTGTGCGACGACGTGGCGCGCATCATGCTCGAACATCCGCGGGTGAAGGCCGTGCGGGTGTCGACCGAAAAGCCCGATGTCTATCCCGACTGCCAGAGCGTGGGCGTCGAAGTGTTCCATGTGAAGGATATGCAGCCATGAGCGAACAAGTCTCAGCCGCTACCTACCGAGCCGTGCACAAGGCCGAGTTCGAGAACAACAAGCTCTCCAAGCGCCTGCATCGCCTCATCGGGCAGGCCGTGGTCGATTTCAACATGATCGAGCAGGGGGACAGGGTGATGGTGTGCATGTCCGGCGGCAAGGACAGTTACGCCCTGCTCGACATCCTGCTGAGCCTGCGCGAACGTGCGCCGATCGACTTCGACCTGATCGCCGTCAACCTCGACCAGAAGCAGCCCGGTTTCCCCGAGCACGTGCTGCCCGACTATCTCAGGAGCCGCGGCGTGCCCTTCCACATCGAGCAGCAGGACACCTACTCCATCGTCAAATCCATCATCCCCGAGGGCAAGACCACCTGCGGGCTGTGTTCGCGGCTGCGGCGCGGCATCCTCTACCGCGTGGCGGGAGAGCTCGGCGCCACCAAGATCGCGCTGGGCCATCACCGCGACGACATCCTCGAAACCTTTTTCCTCAATCTGTTCTTCGGTGGCAAGCTCAAGGGCATGCCGCCCAAGCTGGTGAGCGACGATGGCCGGCATGTGGTCATCCGCCCGCTGGCGTACGTGCCTGAAGCCGATCTGCAGCGCTGGGCCGAGCTGCGCGCCTTTCCGCTCATTGCCTGCAATCTGTGCGGCAGCCAGGAGCACGCGCAGCGCAAACAGGTCAAGGCGATGCTGCGACAGTGGGAGCGCGAATTCCCGGGCCGCGCGCAGAATATGTTCAACGCCCTCACGCAGGTCGTGCCCTCGCACCTGGCCGACCGCAGCCTGTTCGACTTCGCCAGCCTGCGCGCCACCGGCGTGCCCGATCCGCTGGGCGACATCGCCTTCGATGCGGAACGCCCGAGCGCACAATCCATCCAATGGTTTTGATGCGGAGAACAGCGATGCGCGATTTTGTCCATTTCCTGCGCCGCCAGGTTGGGTTGGCGGCGATACTGATTCCCGCATTGCTGCTCGGCGGCTGCGCCAGCCTCACCGATCTGCGCGCCAGCGTCGTCACCCCCAACCCCGCGCCGCAAGCCCTGATCGGCGCCAAGGTGCAGGTGCAGGCCGCTCCAAGCAACGCCGAGAGCGCCGATGCCTACACCCTGCAGACGGCAGTGCTCGACGCCATGACTCAGGCCGGCATGGTGCCGGTGCTGGGCGCGCCCGCACCCTATACCGCGCGCTACACCTACACCTTGCGCCTTGATCTGGAGGCCACCTATGGCCCTTCGGTCTGGCCGCCGCCCGTGCTGCTACCCAATGGGGCGGTTTACTTCCCCGGCGGTTATGTCGGCTGGGGTGGCGGCTGGTTCGGCTGGATGCCGCCGCCCAACTATTACGACCGCAGCCTCTCGCTGGAAATCCGCGACAGCGCGACCGGCGCGCTGATCTGGCAGTCGCACGCCAGCATCGGCGGCTACGAGCGCGGGCTGGCTTCCGTGGCGGTGCCGCTGGCGCAGGCCGCGCTGCGCGGCTTCCCTTCGGAGTACGGCGAGCACAAGGTGCTGTTCCCGCGCTGAGTGTTGACGCCCATCTCCCCATCCCAACCTGCCTTGGCGTGCGAACCCTCACCCCAACCCTCTCCCGGAGGGAGAGGGGGTGGTCCGCACTTGCTGGGGGAGGTTGGGGGCGCCGTCAATTCAAAAACAACCTCGTCACCGGATTGTCGGTTTCCTCGGTGTGGTGGTAACCGAGCTGCTGCAAGAATTGCGCGAAGGCCTTTTTGTCCGACGGCGGCACCTGGATGCCCACCAGCACCTGGCTGCTGTCGCCGCCCTGGTTGCGGTAGTGAAACAGGCTGATGTTCCAGTCGGGGCTGAGCGCGTCGAGAAAGCGCAGCAGCGCCCCAGGTCGTTCGGGAAAGTCGAAGCGCAGCAGGCGCTCGTTCTCCGCCATGCTCTGCCCCTGCGCGCTGCGCGGGGCAGGGCCGCCGACGAGGTGGCGCACATGCACCTTGGCCAGTTCGTTGTCGGTCAGGTCGAGCACGCCATAGCCCGAGCGCTCGAAGGTCTGCGCCATTTTCTGCGCATCGTCGCGGCCATTGACCGTCAGGCCGACGAATACATGCGCCTCTTCCGGGCCCTTGATGCGATAGGTGAATTCGGTCACGCTGCGCGCGCCCACCAGACGGCACAGGCGGCGAAAGCTGCCGGGCCTTTCGGGAATGGTCACGGCGAACAGCGCCTCGCGCGCCTCGCCCACTTCCGCGCGCTCGGCGACGAAGCGCAGGCGGTCGAAATTCATGTTCGCGCCGCAGGTCACGGCGACCAGCGTCTCGCCCTTGAGCTGGTGCTGCGCGCAATAGGCCTTGACGGCGGCCACCGACATGGCGCCCGAGGGTTCCAGCACGCTGCGGGTGTCTTCGAACACGTCCTTGATCGCGGCGCTCACCGCATCGGTATCGACCACGACGAAATCGTCCACCAGATCGCGCACCAGGCGGAAGGTCTCGCGCCCGACCTGCTTCACCGCGGTGCCGTCGCAAAACAGTCCCACTTCCGGCAGCGTAACGCGGCGGCCCGTCTGTACGCTGCGCAACATGGCGTCGGAATCGACCGTCTGCACCCCGATCACCTTGATCTCCGGGCGCACCGCCTTGATGTAAGCCGCCACGCCCGAGATCAGCCCGCCGCCGCCGATGGCGCAGAACACCGCGTGAATCGGCGCCTGGTGCTGCCGCAGGATTTCCATGGCGATCGTGCCCTGGCCTGCGATCACGTCCGGGTCGTCGAACGGATGGACGAAAGTCAGCCCCTGCTGCTCCTGCAGCGTGAGGGCGTGGGCATAGGCGTCGCTGTAGCTCTCGCCGTGCAGCACCACGTCCACGCTGGCGCCGCCGAAGGCGCGCACCGCATCGATCTTCACCTTCGGTGTCGTGGCCGGCATCACGATCACCGCGCGGCAGCCCAGCCGGTGCGCCGACAGCGCCACGCCCTGCGCGTGATTGCCGGCAGACGCGCAGATCACCCCCCGCTGGCGTTCGGCCTCGCTCAAGCGTGACATCTTGTTGTACGCCCCGCGCAGCTTGAAGCTGAACACCGGCTGCGTGTCCTCGCGCTTGAGCAGCACCTTGTTGTGCAGTCGACGCGACAGATTGCGCGCGGGCTCCAGCGCCGACTCGATCGCCACGTCATACACCCGTGCGTTCAAAATACGCTGCAGATAATCGGTATGCTTCGCGGCCATTTGGATCTTCCCGGAACAAAAAAACCGATTCTATGAACCCTGCCCATCGCACCTTTCAGAAAAACGCTGCAAAAGACTCCCTCTCCACTTGTGGGGAGGGTTGGGGAGGGGAGGAGGGGCGATGAACCCATCGCTTGCGCCCCCGCCCAGTCTCCCCCACAAGCGGAGAAGGCATTTTTCAGCATTTTTTCAAGCCCAGCCGTGCTGATGCCCGCCGACTGGGCGGGGGCCGCCATCGGCTCGTGGCATGAATTGCTGCAGTCCGCCTCCGGGTCGGGCGGTCTTTATGTGCTGGCAGCGCTCAGTTTTGCCGCCGCCACCCTCATCCCCTTCAGCTCCGAAGCCGTGCTGCTCGTGGTGATTTCCGCGCAGCCGCAACACACCGGGCTTGCCTTGCTCGTCGCCACCGCCTCCAACACCCTCGGCGGCATGACCACCTACGCGCTCGGGCGCTGGGTGCGCCATTGGCAAACCCCCGACGCCTGGCGCTGGGCGCCGCAAGTGCGCCATTGGGGCGCGCCCATCACCGTGCTGGCCTGGGTGCCCGGCATCGGCGATGCCCTGGTCGTCGTCGCAGGCTGGCTGCGCATCAACGCCTGGGCCTGCGCCTTCTGGATGCTGCTTGGCCGCAGCCTGCGCTATGTTGCTGTGGCCGGTGTGGTGTGGATCATGTGACGTACTTCTGGCTACAATTGATATACGTATAACGTGCAACAGGAGAAAAGACATGCACCGAAAAATGACGATTACGCTGGATGAAGCCGTCTATGACGGTCTTTACCGCGTGGTGGGCAAGCGTCGCATGAGCCAGTTCATCGAAGATTTGGTCAGGCCGCATGTGCTGGGAGCGACGCTTGATGCGGGTTACAAGGCCATGGCGGCGGACCAATCTCGCGAGGCAGACGCGATGGAATGGTGCCACGCCCTTGCTGCGGATATGGCAGATGCTTCGCGGTGAGGTGTGGTGGGTTGAATTCGATCCGGCTGTCGGCAGCGAGATTCGAAAAACACGCCCCGCTGTCATCGTCAGCAATGACGCCGCAAACCGTAACCTCGCTCGCGTTGTCGTTGTGCCGTTGACCAGCAACACCGAACGTCAATACCCGGGCGAAGCCCTGGTTGTTTTGGGCGGGCAGCGCAGCAAAGCCATGGCCGATCAGATCATGGCAGCAGACAAGGCTCGCCTGAAGACCTTGCTTGGCGTTCTCTCCAAGGTAGATTTGCTTGCCGTAGAAGATGCAGTGAAAGTGCATTTGGGTTTGCCGCGCTGAGCGCGCCCCCAGGGTCGGCTCGCCGACCCGCCCCCCGTGGGGGTCAAGGAAACTTGGGGCGGCCCGGCGTTTCCTTGAGAACGGCAAACCGGCGCAAAAAAATACCCGGGCGGATGAGGTTCATCGGCCCGGGCAAGAATCCACCAAAGGAGGAGGTGGAGGAGACAACTGAAAAAACGGGGCGTCAAACTCGACGCGTGCAGCAATATTAGAGGATGCTTATGTATTTTGCATAGTCCATCTGTGCATCATGGCATTGTTAAATAAGCATTGACGGATGTTGCATCCAAGTCATTGAAATATCATTGAATTGCACTGGATTGGCGCGGTTCTCTGACCTTTCACGCCTTCGCTGTCGGCATCGAAATTGACGCCAATCAAAGAGGTTCAGTGCCCGGCTCTACTGCACGTCAAGAAAAACGCCTCCCCCGCGAGTGGGGGAGGCGGGGAAGTGGAGGCATTTCCCTACTGCAATTTCAGCACGGCGGCGAGCACGCCGACCGCAATCACCAGCATGCCGCCGATTTTGATCGTCAGCCGCAGCTCAAGCTCGCGCAAATCCGGTTTGGTCGCCAGGTCGGCCTCGCCTTGCGCCTCGCGAAAAGCGTCGGCCACCGCTTCGGCCTGCGCGTCTGGCATGCCCGATTCGCGCAACTTGCGAATGAATTTGTGCGTATCGAAAGTGACGGTGGTCATGCAGTGCATTGTAGAGCCCCTGTGAAACCGTCGACAATCGCATCACCCATCAACAGCAAACTGGAGAAACCGCAATGCAATGCACCGTGCAATGGGAAGGAAAAGACGCGCAAGGCAACGATGGCATGGCCTTCACCGCCCACACCGAAAGCGGCCATACCCTGCGCATGGACGGCGCCCCGGCCAGCGCCCCAGGCGAGCCCGGCGGGCACAACCTCGCGCCCCGGCCGATGGAACTGCTGCTCGCCGGCACGGGCGGTTGCACCGCCTACGACGTGGTCTACATCCTGAAAAAGGCGCGGCAGGACGTGCGCGGCTGCAGCGTGCGGCTCGACGCCGAACGCGCGCCGACCGACCCCAAGGTGTTCACCCGCATCCACATGCACTTCACCGTCAGCGGCAAAGACCTGCACGCCGACAAGGTGCAGCGGGCGGTGGAGCTCTCGCACACCAAGTATTGCTCGGCCAGCGCCATGCTGGAAAAGACGGCATTGATGACTTTCAGCGTCGAGCTGGTCCAGGGATGACTGTTGAATCGAATCTGCGCTTGTCCGCCATGTTGCGTTTTGATGACACTTTGGCTGGCTTAGGCAAAAAAGCTTGAGGTCAATCATCAGGCGCGTTTCAATTCGGTCACGCATGCAATTACACAGATAAGTGCATGCTAATTTCCCCACCCGCTCAGACATCGCCCTGGAGAGTGTGTCGAGAGGCGGAACATTCCAAACCCAACGGAGCACAGAATGAAAACGCAAGGTTTCGCAAAAAAATCCCTCATCGCCCTGGCCGTGGCCGGCGCCTTCTCGGGCGCTGCCTTCGCGGCGGATAGCGTGCAGTTGTACGGCATCATCGACATGGGCGTCACGCATTATTCGGGACTGGCGCCGACGGTCAACGGCAAGCCCGATCCGAGTGGCAATCATGGCACGGCTTCCTATACCGGCCTCAGCTCTGGTGTGGTGGCAGGCTCCCGGATCGGGCTCAAAGGCACCGAAGACTTGGGCGGCGGGCTGAAGGCCATTTTTAGGGCCGAAACCGGCTTTTGCGCCGCAGGTACCAACCAGACTGGCACCGGCGGCTCCCCCTATTGCACCGGCGGCAATTTCATGGGCCGCACCACCCTGCTGGGACTGCAAGGCAGCTTCGGTACCGTGCAAATGGGCCGCTACTTCACCAGCATGTTCACCAACGAGATCAACTACGACCCGTTCCAGGCGGGCTTTACCGGGGCGTATTCCAACTTGAGCTTGGGCATCAATGGACTCAGCCCCACCGGAGAAGGTGGAAACGTGTCCGGCGCAGCGGCCAGTTATTTGCTGCGCAGCAACCAGACCCTCACTTACATCTCGCCCAATCTGTCGGGCCTGACGGTTCGTGCGGACTATTCGTTCAACGACGGATCGGCAACGGCTCCATTGGTCCAGGGCGGCAACACCACCAAACTGTGGTCCCTGGACGGCAACTATGCTTTTGGCCCGGCGACCGTGGGTGCCAACTACAGCAAAGTCACCAACGTTACCGCTGCGCCTGGGAACGCCGTGGCTGATGGCGCCTACAAGGTTTGGCAACTGTTCGGTTCTTACGATCTGAACGTGGTCAAACTCTCGGCCATCTACGAGCGCGGCACTGCCGACTACTACTCGGGCAACGACTCATCCTGGCTGCTCGGCGCCACCGTGCCGTTAGGCGCGGGCGCGGTGCTGGTGTCGTACAGCCAATACGGGACGTCGCTGGCTCCGTCGGGTACTTCGTACAGCACGTCCAAGGCGAAGCAGTACGCCATCGGCTATACCTACAACCTGTCCAAGCGCACCATGCTCTACACCTCGTACGCGCACATGAGCAACGACTCCGCCGGAACCGACCGCAGCGGCACTGCGCTGGCCGTGAATGACGCGACCAACTTCAGCGCCGGCGTCACCGGCCAGGGTTCGAACGGATTTGCCGTGGGCATCCTGCACTCGTTCTGATGGCCTTGATGCCATTCCCGCTCGCCGCAGGGTGAGCGCACTGCACCCCTCACAGCCCGCTTGCGGGCTGTTTTTGTTGCTGCCCGGCAACAAAACCCCCCGCTAAGTGCCCTTGTCATATGCGCCGTAGCTGATGCGCTGCTAAATTGGAAGGGTCTCGGAAGCGGAATCCTTTAGGTCTGCGACGAGCTGGGCACAGCAGCGCCAAACGCTGCCACCCGTCTCTTTACCGGCTTGTCTCAAGCCGGCCCTTTACAACCTGGAGATGCTCAATGAAAAAATCACTTCTCGCCCTCGCCGTCATCGGCGCCTTCACCGGTTCGGCATTCGCTGCCGACAACGTGCAACTGTACGGAATCATTGATCTGGGCGTTGCTCATTTCAGCGGACTGAAACCCACCACGGGTAGCGGCACCGTGTCCTCGACCGTTATGGATTCCGGCGGTCAGTCTTCGTCGCGCATCGGTATCAAGGGTACGGAAGACCTGGGTGGTGGTCTGAAAGCCATTTTCCAGGCTGAAACCGGCTTCTGCGCTGCGGGCACCAACCAAAACACCAATGGCTCGGGTGGCAACTCGAACGGCTATTGCAGCGGCGGCGGCTTCATGCAACGCACCTCCATGGTCGGGCTGACCGGCGGTTTCGGTACGGTGGTTGCCGGCCGCTTGAACACCCCGCTGTGGAATGCGGAACTCGCTGCCGATCCATTTGGAGGTGGTTTGACGGGTAAATTTGACAATATTTCCAATATTGCATTCGCCGGATTGCAACGTGCCAACCAGACCATTGCTTATGTTTCGCCCAATTTCGCAGGTTTTACCGGCACCGCCGTGTATTCCCTCGCGCCGACCTCGGCGCAAGTGAACTTGGCCCAAGGTGGAAACACGACTCGTGCCTGGGAACTCAACGCTGCCTATAACAATGGCCCGGTGTTCGCCACTCTTGACTATATTCGCCTCACCAATATCGACGGTCTGACGCCTAATTCATCTTCCGGCAATGCCGACAAGCACTGGCAGGTGACGGGTGGCTATGATTTCGGTATTGCTAAAGTCACGGCTCTCTATCAGGATTTGAAGGCTGATGCCGTCTCGGGCAAGCGGACCGCTTGGATGCTGGGCGCAACCGTGCCGGTCGGCGCGGGTGCGGTTCTGGCTTCGTACGGGCAGGCCAAGAATACGCTCGGTGCCGATACGGGTGCCGATACGGCCAAGCAATACGCTATCGGTTACACTTATTCGCTGTCCAAGCGGACCAATCTGTATACCTCCTATGCCCACATCAGCAATGATGCGAATACGGCACTGGCGGTTGGCGACAGCTCCACATCGAATTTGGGTGTCGCAGGTCAGTCTTCCAGCGGCGTCATTTTCGGGCTCCGCCACAAGTTCTGATCAGCGCAAGCTGTTCAGCACCTGTTTTGAAAGCCGCCTCCGGGCGGCTTTTTTCGTTTTCGCCTCCGGGCGGCTTTTTTGCGTCTTGAAAGTTCGCTGTTCACCGGAGGATGGGGGTAGGACGGCAGGCATAATGCCGCAGAGAATTTCTCCAATCAGGGAGGTTGTCCCATGCACATCGTTCTACCGGTTGACGGGTCGGATTACACCGCGCGTGCCGCGCAAGTGCTGGTGCAGCAGGCTGAGGCGTACAAGGAGCCGCCTCGCATCACGCTGCTGACTGTGGCGCTGCCCATCGGCACGCCGCTGGCACGCTCGCAGCTCAGCCGCGCCACGCTCGACGAGTATTACCGTGACGTCAGCGCGCAGGCGCTCGCGCCTGCCGAAGAGTCGCTGAAGCAGGCCGGTTTGACTTTTGAATCCCACTTTGTGGTGGGCGACCCGGCGGAGCAGATCGCCGCCGAGGTCAAACGCCTGCAGCCCGATCTGCTCATCATGGGCACGCACGGCCACTCGGCGCTCAAGGGTTTCGTCATGGGGTCGGTGGCGAGCAAGGTGGTGGCTTCCACGACGGTGCCGGTGTTGCTGGTGCGGTGATCGGGTATTAATTGCATCTACAATAAATATGTCTTTGACTTGGGACGAAACCAAGCGACAAGCAAATCTGCAAAAACACGGACTCGACTTTGCGCTGGCGCATGAAGTGCTGGAATCGAGGTTTCGCCTGGATTTAGGCATCGAGAGGCGTCAGGAGCAGCGCGTGTTGTCGATGTCGTATGTCTTGGACATGTTGGCGGTACTCGTTGTGGTTCACACCCAACGGGGTGATTCACAAAGAATCATCAGCTTTCGCCGTGCAAGTCGTGAAGAACGAGAGGTTTACCATGAATGGCTCGAAAACGAATGCGATGAACCGTAAGGCCTTGCTCGATGCTGTGCGCCAATCGCCCCCTGAGAAAGATTATGTCTGGGATGGGCTCGATGATGACGAGCGCCCAGCCAGTCCGGAGGAGTTGAGGGCTGGACTGGCCGCCGCACGGCGCACGAGGGGCAGACCGGCGGGGTCTGGGCTCAAGGAGCAGGTCGCCATTCGTTTTGATCGCGAAGTGCTTGATGCCTTCAGAGCTTCGGGGTCGGGCTGGCAGACGCGGATGAACGCGGCGCTCAAGGAGTGGCTGAAAACACATTCGCTGTCATAGATTCCGCTACTGAATTTACCGCTGGCTCAGCGCATGGCCGACGAGCTTGGCGGTGATGTCAACGATCTGGATCATGCGGTCGTAGGCCATGCGGGTGGGGCCGATGACGCCCAGGGTGCCGACCACTTGGCCGTCTGCCGCATAAGGGGCGGTGATGACGGAGAGTTCCTCGAAGGGCACGGCCTCGCTTTCGCCGCCGATGTAGATGCGCACGCCGTCCGCCTTGGCCGAAGCATCCATGAGTTTCAGGAGCTGGGCTTTTTGCTCGAACAGATCGAAGAGCTGGCGCAGCTTGCCCAGATTGTTTGAGAGGTCGCCGATGCCGAGCAATTGCTGCTGCCCGGAGATGACGACCTGATCCTGCGGCTGTTGCAGCGCCTGGCTGCCGGCCTGCACGCCGGCCTGCATCAGCGCGACGAGTTCGCTGCGCAGGTGTTCCACTTCGCTGCCGAGCTTTTGCGCGACCTGCTCGAAACTCAGGCCGGAAAAATGTTCGTTGAGATAGTTGGTCGCGGTGTTGAGCTCGCTCTGGCTCAAGGGCTGCGGCCAGTGCAGCATGCGGTTTTGCACATCGCCTTCGGGGCTGACGATGATGAGCAGGATGCGATGTTCGCTCAGGCGCAGAAACTCGATGTGGCGAAACGCGGCGCTGCGCTGCGGCGCCAGCACCACGCCGACGAATTGCGACAGACTGGACATGAGCTGCGCCGCGCGCATCATCACCTGTTGCGGCGGGGCGGTGTCGAGTTGCTGTTGCAGCGACTGCGGCAGTAGATCGGGTTGCTGTTTGGGAGATAGGGGCGGCTGGGCGGTGAGCATGGCATCGACGAACACCCGGTAGCCGCGCGGGGTGGGAATGCGGCCTGCCGAGGTGTGCGGGCTGGCGATCAGGCCCATGTCTTCCAGATCAGCCATGACGTTGCGGATGGTGGCGGCAGACAGCTCCAGCCCCGAGGCGCGCGACAGCGTGCGCGAGCCCACCGGCTGACCCTCGGCGATGTAGCGTTCGATCAGGGTTTTGAGCAGCAGGCGGGAGCGTTCGTCCATAAACAAATTTTAGGGCGCGGACAACAGGCTGGCATGGCGTGTCACAGGGAACTTGCGCCTGTGCTGTAATTTGCCGCGGCGGAGGGTTGTTCCGCCGCACACCCTTTCCAAATCCCCATGCCCCCTACCGTGTTCCAGCAGGTCTTGCTGATCGGCAAATATCAGGCGCCGCAGGCGCAGAAGCTGCTGGCCGAGATTGCCGCGCGGCTGAGCCGGGCCGGGGTGGAGGTCTGGGTGGGCGAGCTCACCGCGCAACACACCGAGCTGCCTTACCCGGTGCTGCGCAGCAGCGAGCTGGCCGAGCGTACCGCGCAGGGCGGCTGGGTGGCGGTGGTGCTGGGCGGCGACGGCACCATGCTGGGCGCGGCGCGACGACTGGCGCCTCTGAACGTGCCGCTGGTGGGCATCAATGCCGGACGGCTGGGCTTCATGACCGACATCGCCGACAGCGACTGGGAGAGCGCGATCGACGGTCTGCTGGCGGGCGACTTCGAGCGCGAGGAACGCGCCATGCTCACCGGGGCGGTGGAACGGGCGGGGGAAACGATTTTCAGCGCCATCGCGGTCAACGACGTGGTGGTCAATCGCAACGGGGCTTCGGGCCTGGTCGAGCTGAAGGTGGAGGTGGACGGCCGCTTCATGTACGTGCAGCGGGCCGACGGCCTGATCGTGGCCACGCCGACCGGTTCGACCGCGTATGCGCTGTCGGCGTATGGGCCGATCCTGCATCCCAGCGTGGACGGCGTGGTGCTGGTGCCGATTGCGCCGCACACGCTGTCGAACCGGCCCATCGTGCTGCCGGGTGGCGCCGACATCGTGATCGAGGTGGTCACGCTGCGCGATGTCAGCGTGAATTTCGACATGCAGAGCTATGCCGAGCTGATCGGCGGCGACCGCATCCGCATCCGTCAGGCGCCGTACCGCTGCGTGTTCCTCCATCCGCCGGGGTGGAGCTATTTCTCCACCCTGCGCAAAAAACTGCACTGGCACGAAATTCCCGATGAGTCTTGAAACAAGCTAAGCCATGCTGCTGCACCTGCATTTGCGCGACTTTGTCATCGTTCCCGAGCTCGACATCGATCTGGCAGCCGGCTTTACCGTGCTTACCGGCGAGACCGGCGCGGGCAAGTCCATCCTGATCGATGCGCTCAAGCTCGCCCTGGGCGAGCGCGCCGACAGCGGCGTGGTGCGCGCGGGGGCGCAGCGCGCGGAGATCGGCGCCGAGTTCAGCCTGAACCCGCCGCTGGCCGCCTGGCTGGAGGCGCAGGGATTTGCCGGCCAGAGCGACACCCTGCTGCTGCGCCGCGTGATCGACGCGCAGGGCAAGTCGCGCGGTTTCGTCAACGGCAGCCCGGCCACCGCCGCGCAGCTCAAGGCGGCGGGCGAGATGCTGGTGGACATTCACGGGCAGCATGCCTACCAAGGGCTGGTGCGGCGCGAAGTCGTCACCCATCTGCTCGACGGCTATGCCGCCGCGCAGGACGAAGCGCGGGCCGTGGCACAGGCCTGGGCGCAGTGGCGCGACGCCGACGCCGCCTTGCAACAGGCGCGCCGCGACGCGGGTGCGCTGGCCGAGGAGCGCGAACGCCTGCAATGGCAATGCGAAGAGCTCGACCGACTGCACCCGCAGGCCGGCGAATGGGAGGCCATCGAGACCGAGCACAAGCGACTGGCGCATGTCAGCAGTCTGCTCGAAGACTATGCCCTGGCCGCTGCCGCGCTCGATGGCGAGGAGCAGGGCGTTCTGCCCTTGCTGGCGCAGGCGCAGCAGGCGCTGGCGCGGGCGGCGCAGGTCGATGCCGATTTGCAGCCGCTGGTGCAACAGATCGACGCGGCGCAGACCAGTCTGAGCGATCTCAGCCACGAATTGCGCCGTCTCGCCGAGCGCACCGAGGCCGATCCGCAGCGTCTGGCCGAACTCGACGCCCGGCTGGCCAGTTGGATGCAACTGGCGCGCAAACATCGCGTGGCGGCGGCCGATCTGCCGCAGACCCACGCCGCCTTGCGCGACAAGCTGGCCCAGCTCGACCGCAGCGCCGATCTGCCCGCGCTGGAGGGCGCCGAACAAGCCGCGCAGGACGCGCTGCGACAGGCCGCAGCGAAGTTGAGCGCCAAGCGCGGCAAGGCCGCGCAGCGGCTCGCCCAGGCGGTGCAGGCGGCCATGCAGGAGCTGGGCATGCCCGGGGGTCGCTTCGACGTGGCGCTGCTGCCGCTCGACGCCGTGGGCGCGCGCGGCGCGGAGACGGTGGAACTGCAGGTGGCCGCGCACCCCGGCGCGGAACTGCGGCCTTTGGGCAAGGTGGCCAGCGGCGGCGAGCTCTCGCGCATCGCCCTGGCCGTGGCCGTGACCACCAGCGCGCTGCAGGATACCGACACGCTGATCTTCGACGAGGTCGATGCCGGCATCGGCGGCGCCGTGGCGCAGACCGTGGGGCGGCTGCTGCGCAAGCTGGGCAGCGACCGTCAGGTGCTGGCCGTCACCCATCTGGCGCAGGTGGCTGCGTGCGCGCAGCAGCATTTCGCCGTGCGCAAGATCAGCAGCGCTCAGCAGACCGCCAGCCTGCTCGAAGCGCTCGACCTGTCACAACGGCGCAGCGAAATCGCCCGTATGCTGGGCGGCAATGCGCAATCGAGCGCCGCGTTGGAGCATGCGCGCGAATTGCTTGCTGCGTGTGAAAGCCGCTGAATCGCCATACGCCGAAATCGCCATGATCCCGCCCGAATCTCCTGCCGCGCAGGTCGGCGCAGACCCACGCTCCACTCACCAACTCGTGCTGATTTCCGGGCTGTCGGGCTCGGGCAAGTCGGTGGCGCTGGCTGCGCTGGAAGATTCCGGCTATTACTGCGTGGACAACCTGCCGCCGCAACTCATCACCGCGCTGGTCGAGCAGACCCGCGCGTCGGGGCAGAAGCGCGTGGCCGTGGCGGTGGACGCACGCAGCGCCGAATCGCTGGCCGACGTGCCGGCTGTGCTCGAAAGCCTGCGCACCCGCTGCGACGTACATGCCGTTTACCTCGACTGCGCCACCGACACGCTGGTGCAGCGATTTTCCGAGACGCGCCGCCGCCATCCGCTCACCAGCCGGGTGGTGAGCCATCAGAGGGGAAGCGCCGCCGCGGCGCGCGGCGAGGGCTATGCCAACGCGCTGATCGAATCCATCGAACTCGAACGCGAACTGCTCAGCCCGGTGGCCGAGATCGGTCTGCACATCGACACCAGCCAGATGAAGTCGGCGCAGTTGCGCGAGTGGATCAAGCAGACCGTGCGGGTGCAGGCCAGCCAGATGGTGGTGTTGTTCGAGTCGTTCGCCTTCAAGCGCGGCGTGCCGCTCGACGCCGATTATGTGTTCGACGTGCGCATGCTGCCCAATCCGCATTATGACCCGGTGCTGCGGCCCCTCACCGGACGCGACGCCCCGGTGGCCGAGTTTCTGCTGCGTCAGCCCGAGGTGTTGCAGATGCAGGCCGACATCGCCGGCTTCTTGCAGCGCTGGCTGCCCAGGCTGGCAGCCGATCACCGCAGCTATGTGGGCGTGGCCATCGGCTGCACCGGCGGGCAGCATCGTTCGGTGTATTTGTGCGAACAGCTCAGCCGAGCGTTCAGCGGCCAGTACACCGTGCTGCTGCGTCACCGCGAGCTGGGCGTGGCGGGCGCAAGCGAGCAGTGACCCGCGTCCGCCGCTGGGCCGTTGCTCAGCGCCAGCGGGGGCGGCTCGGCAAAGCGGTCGTGCGGCGTGCTTGCACGCCAGTCCAGCGCGAGCAGTACGACGACGGCGGCCCAGAACAGGGCGATCAGCCAGGGTAGTCTGCGTTTCATCAGAACGCCTTTCAATCCGCCATGCCCAGGCGATGGCGCAGCCGCACGCCCACGAGGCTGCCGGCGAACGCGCAGGCGAACCACACCCAGCCGTGCAGGCTGCCGGTGGCGATGCCCGAGAAGTACGCACCGATATTGCAGCCGAAGGCCAGCCGCGAGCTATAGCCCAGCAGCAGCCCGGCGATGACCGAGGCCAGCCATTGCCGCGCAGGCAGTCCAACCGCAGGGCCGGCCTTGCCCTTCCAGCTTGCCGCCACCAGCGCGCCCAGCAGCAGACCCAGATCGGTGACGCTGGTGTTGTCGGCCAATACCGTGGCGTGCAACTGCGCCTGCTGCGCAGGCAGGCCCCAGAACGCGTTGTGACTCAGATCGATGCCCAGCGCCTGCACGATCTTGGCGCCCCACAGGCCCAGGCCATACACAATCCCCCAGGGTTGTCCGGCGACCGCCAGATTGGCTGCCGCCAGCAGCCCCAGGCCGACGGCAGCCCACCACACCGCCTGCCCGCGCCAGCGTGAAGGCTGTGTGCCGCGAAACCGCCACAGCAGTGCGGCCAGCAGGGCGAGGGCCGAAAGCTGCACGACCAGCGTTTCGGGCGCACCGAGGCGCTGCACCAGGTTGACCGGCGGCAGCGCGCCCAGCGACAGCCAAGCCGGAATCTGGGCAGCCCCGAGAAAACTGCCGAACACGAACGCCGGCAGTACGGCCAGGCTCACCGGATGGCCCAGCCCCGCCTTGTACAAGGTGCCCGAGCCGCAGCCGTCGGCCACCTGCATGGCCGCGCCGAACACGAAGGCGCCCACCAGCAGGCTGATGGAAAGCGGCCCGTCCGCGCCCTGCAGCATGGGCTGCGCGGCCAGCAGGGGCACGCTGATGAGCATGGCCACCGCAATGCCGACAAACTGCGCGCAAAAGCCTTTGGGGTCGCGGCGGGTGATCCACACTCGCCAGCCGGTGGTGAAGCCGAAGGCCGCCGCGGCGAGCAGCACGCCATAGCCCAGGCCGATCAGCCAGAGCAGTCCCTGCCGCCAGCCGACCAGCCAGGTGATGGCGGCAAACCCGGCCAGGCCCAAGCAGATCAACAGGCTGCCGGTCAAGCGGCGTAGTCCCAGGCCGGTCGTCTGTACCGCTGCGGCGCGGAACGACGGATTCAGAGTGCCTGCCATGTCTGTTCCAGTTGCTGCCAGAGTTGCTCCCAGCGAGAGGGGACGTGCGCCATCGGCGCGTCGGCGTGCGACCAATCCACCATCGAACCGGGGTAGAGCGCCACATGCGGGCGGTGCAGCAGTTCGGACAGAACGAACCAGTTGGTCGCAGCCCAATGGCCGGTGTTGCAGAAGGAGACGGTCTGCCGGGCTCCGGGCTGCTGCGGCAATTGGCGGGCGATTCGCTGCAACGTGGCGCTATCGGGCAGTTCGCCACTGCCCGGCTGAAACCAGCGCAGATTGTCGAAATCCAGCGCGCCGGGCAGGGTGCCGGGGCGCCGTGCAGCGGGCGCTTTCTCGCGGCCCAGATAGAAAGCCTTGGGGCGGGCGTCGAGCAGCAGCGTGCCAGGCCGATCCAGATCGTGCGCCACTTCGGAGCGTGTGGCGAGCAGGGCATCGTCGAGCTGCGGGGTGAACGCGCTGGGCGTCGGTGCAGGTGTGCGTTGGCGCGTGAGCGGCAGCCCGGCGGCCCGCCACGCGGTCATGCCGCCGTTGAGGATGGCCAGGTGCTTCAGGCCCAGCCATTTCAGCGTCCAGTACACGCGGGCGGGCGCGCCGAAATCGCTGGGGTCGTCCCCGGTGGAGACGAGCACCACGGGGGTGTCGGCAGTCAGACCCAGGCGCCGCACCAGGGCGGTGAATTCGGGCAGCGGCCGAAGCTTGCCCAGATTGCCCGCCGGGCCGCGCCAGTCGGCATACGGGGCGGGCAGCGCCCCTGCGATGTGCGCGACATGCGGTGCGGCAGCGTCGTCGCGCAGGTCGATGATCCGTACCTGCGCGCGCTGCGCGGCCAGGGCCTGTGCCGAGATCAGCGGGCCGAAAGCCTGCATGTTGTCTGGAGCCGATGGCGCGGCGCTGACGCCCTGTTGCAGGGCCCACGCGGCAAGCGGCCAGCCGAGGGCGCAGATGCGGCACACACGTGACCAGACTGCGTATTTCAGCCCATCGTGGACGGCATTTCAGGCTGATCGTGGACGGGATTTCAGCGTGATCGTGGACGGCGTTTCAGTCTGATCGTGGACGCTGTTTCAGCGTCATCGTGGACGATTGGGGG
>Ga0265295_1001250_pt1 | contig 45796 bp, 40 predicted proteins | sample Munlansysbiofilm_FD_192503 | JGI IMG/M metagenome (GOLD analysis project Ga0265295, IMG submission 192503) | Leachate microbial communities from a municipal landfill in Southern Ontario, Canada - Methane capture system biofilm | ecosystem: Engineered > Solid waste > Landfill > Unclassified ...
AAAGAAGAAATGTTCAAAGAATTAGCAGATGCAGTTATCACATGCAAGAATGATGTTGTAACAGCAGCTGTCGAGAAAGCAAGAAGTGAAGGTATTCCAGCTCCAGAGATCATCGAGAAAGGTCTTGCAGCAGGAATGAATGAAGTTGGTATCCGTTTTGAGAGAGGTAGATTATTCCTTCCTCATGTAATGATGGCAGCAGGCGCAATGGAAGCAGGTGTTGCTATCCTTGAAGCAGATATGCCAGTAGATAATGCAAAGAAGAATCTCGGTGTTATCGTAAACGGCACTGTTGAAGGCGATGTTCATGATATTGGTAAGTCCATTGTCTCAACCATGCTTCAGTCAGCAGGTTTTTTGGTCCACGATATCGGCAGAGATGTTCCTCTGCAGGATTTCATTAACAAGATCAAAGAAACCAATGCAGATATGGTAGGTATGTCAGCTCTTATGACCACAACCCTTCCAGCTCAGAAAGAAGTCATTGAGATGCTCAAAGAGAATGGTATGAGAGATAACATCAAGGTAATGGTTGGTGGTGCTCCAGCAACAGAAGCATGGGCTGAAAAGATTGGTGCAGACTGCTATGCAGAGAACGCCAGTGAAGCTGTTATAAAAGCTAAGGAACTTTTGCTTAAATGAGGTGATTTTTATGGCAACAGAATATAAACTTAGAATGGGAGACGGAAAGCGCATCTTCATGACAAAGGAACAGATCATCGCTGACCTTAAAGCAGGTATGGCAGATGCTGCAGACCTTGGTGAGATTCCTGACCTTAGCGAAGATGAGTTAGACAAACTCGTAGATATTATCACAATACCTTCCAGAATGGTTGGTGTTGAACAAGGTATGGAAGTTCCTGTAACTCACGATATCGGAACCATCAGAATTGACGGTGACCAGGGTAACAGTGGTGTAGGTATCCCATCCAGCAGGCTTGTTGGTGCAATGATGCACGAGAGAGCATTCGGTGCTGACACAATGGAATTAGGTCACATCGACTACAGTTACAAACCTGTAAAACCTGTGATCTCACAGGAACAGCAGACAATGGAAGTCTGCCAGCAGAACATGATAGTTCCACTTCTTTACGGTGCAATGCCAAACATGGGATTGTACTACACACCTGACGGACCTTTCGAGAACCCAGGTGACCTTATGAAAGCTTTCAAGATCAAGGAAGCACAGGAATCCATGGAACATTCAGCTGAGCACCTTACAAGAGACACTGTATGGATCATGCAGAAACTTATGTCATCCGGTGCAGATGGTGTTAACTTTGATACTATCGGTGCTGCAGGAGATGGTGACATGTATGCATCCCTGCATGCAATTGAGGCACTGAGAAAGCAATTCCCTGATATCTACATTGAAGCAGGTATGGCTGGTGAACTTTTACTCGGTCTTCATGGTGAGATGGAATATGACGGCACTGTACTAGCAGGTCTGTGGCCACACCAGCAGGCTCCACTTGCAGCAAAGGCTGGTGCAAATATCTTTGGTCCTGTATGTAACACAAATACCAGCAAATCATCTGCATGGAACCTTGGAAGAGCTGTTACCTTCATCAAGGCAGCTGTTAAAGCTTCCCCTATCCCCTGTCATGTGAACATGGGAATGGGTGTAGGCAGTATCCCAATGTTCGAGACCCCAACAATTGACGCTGTTTCAAGAGCAAGCAAGGCGATGGTTGAAGTTGCCGGCGTCGATGGAATATAGATAGGGGTCGGCGACCCGATGGGTATGCCGATCTCCCACATAATGACTTCCGGAATGAGCGGAATCAGAGCTGCTGGTGACCTTGTTGCAAGGATGCAGTTCTCAAAGAACATGAGAATTGGAGAAGCAAAGGACTTCGTTGCCAAGAAACTGGATCTTACCACAGATGACCTCAGTGATGAGTATGTAATGAGGGAACTAAGAGAAGAGCTTGGTATCGGTGTAATCACTTCAGTTGCAGGGGCTCCAAAAGGAATTGCAGCAAAGATGAATATCGAGAAACTTCTTGGAATTGACATCAACTGCTGTGATAAATTCAGAGGACAGACGAAGTAAAAAAGGTTTATGCTGCCTTATCAACCAGTGGTTGATAAGGCAGCATAAATGACATCTGCAATTTTCTTTTTTGGGAGTTGCAGGTGTCACATTTTTCCTAAAAAAGGGTGATAAATAATGGAGAAAAAAGAAGGAGTGGACTGGCAGCATGCACAGCAGTGTTCCAAAGTGGTCTGTGAGACCGGAGAGAGCGGTGGGCTTGAGCGATCAATCGACTGGAAACAGGGTCTTGCAATTGCCTTAGGTGTACCTCTGCTGATCTTGCCATCAATTGGATACTTTGCTGGTTATCTGTGGTCAGCTGCTATTATTGTCTGGGGTCTTTCCGTATTTCAGGGATTCATGCAGAATCTGGCTTATGGTGAACTTGCAACAACTTTCCCGAAGGCATCAGGTCTTCCCGGATTTGCACAGAATGTTTTCAAAACACCAAATTATAAAGGAAAATATGACAAAAGTAAGCTTATAGGTGGATTCAGTGCATGGGGTTACTGGTTTGCCTGGAATCCTGTACTTGCTATTTATGCTATTCTTATAGGTTTTTATCTGCACAGTCTTTTCCCTGCACTTGCCAATACTTTTAGTCAATATCAGCTTTCATTGCTTGCAGGTATAATTATATTTGGAAGTCTTATACTTGTTAGCTATCGTGGTGTTTCAAGTGGTGCAATGGCAGGTTATATTCTTGCAGCATTCGCATTTATTCCACTGATTATAATTGCATTGGCACCTTATATATCAGGTGATTTCGTAATTACAAATGTTACAGGCAACTGGTTGCCAACTGACTGGGCATGGGATTTTCATCACATTCTGATATTGCTTGGTATTTTTGCAATGGCACAGTGGAGTGCATGTGCATGGGAAACAGCGGCTATCTATGGTCCTGAATACAAGAACCCGGGTACTGATGTGCCAAAAGCGCTCTTTGCATGTGGTGCGATCTGTCTTCTGGCGTTTATAATCGTACAGACCACAGTTACTGGTGTACTGGGTATCGATGGTATTGCCAACGCACCAATTGATCCTATGCTTCCTGTTGCACAGGCAGCTCTGGGTGACATGGGTTCAACGGTTGCTATTGTAATGCTCATTGCTGCAATGGTCCTTATCATCCAGACCGCTTACCTTGGTTCTGCAAGAGCAATGCACTCAATGGCAGTTGAAGGAAACCTTCCAAGAGTATTCGGTAAAGTGAATGCCCACGGTACTCCTGTACTGGCAATGGTCGTTATCGGTATTTTTAACCTGGGACTTATTTCAATGGGTACTCCAACAGCTATCCTTGCAGCATCCGCTATAGGATATGTTTGTGCAAACGGTATCAGTCTTTTTGCATACGTAAAAGCAAAAGCAGACCCACATCTTGCAAGTCTTGACAGGCCTTTCAAGGCACCAGGCGGCTGGAAGAATGTTGCACTTATGTTTGGTTTTTTCAACCTTCCTCTCTGTCTGATCGGTATCGTTTACCTTAACAGTGTTGAAGGAAGCTGGTTCTCTACTGGTATTGGAATTCTTGTACTGGGTCTGTACATACCTATGTGGTATTATTCACAGCATGAGACCCATGTTGCAAAGCAGGTGAAATCAAAGAATACATAAAATCAGAAAATCGTGGCAGTGAAATTGAAAAGTTCACTGCAATATTTTTTATCCGCATAACCTCCAATTATGCAAAATAGTTTTATCCGCATAACCTCCAATTATGCAAAATAGCGAATCTGGCAACCTAACAAAAAACATTGGAAGGTTACCAGATACTTTTCTATTAATTATAGAGCTCATTTCAAAAGTTGAAATACTACTTCTTACAATGATTGTACTAAGGGTTTGCCTGGAGTTCAGAGGACTCTCTGATGAACAATGGTAATATATTATACGTTTTTTGTCACCATAACAATGGTCCATCAAAACAAAAAAGAGGGGGAATATGGCTTATAGCGGCCACAAGAAACGAAAAGGAATAAAGATCCATGCGTGTGTAATCCATGAAGTTTTTCTTTGAGGATTCAATAGCTTCTGGAAAAAGTACAATCCTAGTTTTGAAATGTATTCGTTTTTAAGAGATATTCTCCGCTTTATCTTTGAAATAGGAGAATAGTTCCTTGCTCCATTGCAGTGCATTGCTGTCAAAGCTCATCAGGGTGGTATGGTCACATTGTTCCTGCTTATTAAAGAAACAGAGATACAGGAATCTATCAGTACTAACTAACGTTGCCAGACCAGTATTCTCATTTGACACAAACATTTCAGTATTTTCAAAGCTCATGAATTTCCTGAGATCTTCTGAATAATCTTTTTCCATTCTTTCATAAACAGAATTTGTTGTGATCAGAGAAAAATCGATTCCCTTTTCAGCAAGACTTGAGTAAAGGGCTGGATACTCTGGATGAAAATAAGCGTTAAAAGCCATAATATAACTGGATTTACTTATGTTTCCGGTAAATTCTTTAGGAAATTCAAAAAGGTAGTTAAGATCAGGTTCAATGATAACACAGTTTCCGAGTTCACCGAATCTCTTAAGCATAGATTCAGGAATGCCGTTGAGATCACGATTCAACCAATAGTTACAGTTCTCTTCAAAAACATCTACTGCGCTTAAAAGAGGCAGCATGTTTGCTACCAGCACCTTCCCCATATTGGTTAAGATATAATAATCCCCATTCTGAATGACCAGACCATGTTCCTTGAGTTTCTTGATCTGGGGAATAAGAGCTGTAGAAGTAACGTTAAGACTCGTTTTTATCTCATCGCGGCTTTTTTCTCCTTCCATCAAGAGAAGCAGAACATTTTTCCGTTTTTCCGAATTGAAAATTATGTTTATTAGTGAACTACCCATTCATATCAACTGTTTCAATTCTATTATAATGATGTCTGACTTTAATGAATATCTTTATTCAAAGATTTCATGTACTGTCACTACATGCTTTTTCTTGCGCACTTTTTTCTGTTTTATGCCTGTAAAGTGCAATTTCGATACTGCTGTGTAAATCATTTGCTTTGAATGGTTTCACGATGTATCCGTAAGGCTCAGTTTTTTTTGCTTTTTCAAGAATTTCACCATCCGAATATGCAGTAAGATATATCACCGGAATATCGAAATTCTTACGGATCTTCTCAGCAGTCTCTACCCCATCCATGTCCCCTTTAAGTCTTACATCCATTAATATGAGGTCAGGAAATGTTATATCTGCCATCTTTATAGCTTCTTCCCCTGTTGCAACTATAGCCGGTACAGTATATCCAAAACTTTTCAGCTTCTTCTTTATATTAAGACCAATGATCCCTTCGTCTTCTACCACAAGAATTTTCACATCTTCCATGATTTCACCTTAATTTTTATCATTTAGAATTATCCTGAACTCCGTACCTTCGCTTCGATCAAGTTCAACTATACCATCTATCTGGGATGTAAGGGTGGTGACCAGTTGCAATCCCAGAGAATCTGTCTCTTTGAAATTGATGTTTTCCAGGAAGCCGGTTCCATTGTCTCCTACGATCAAGGTCAACTTCTTGTTTTCAAGGCTTAGATTTACATATATTTCTCCTTCTTTTTCCTGCTTGAAAGCATGTTTGAATGAATTCGAAATAAGCTCGTTTACTATCATTCCAAGGGGAATCGCAGTATCCATGTCAAGGAAAGTGGAGTCAACATTCATTTTAACTTTAATGAATTTTTTATTGTTTGCGTATGAATATGACAGCTCATTAACAAGTTTCATAAGATAATCAGAAAAGTCTATACTTTCCATGTCTTGCGACCTGTAAAGTTCTTCGTGCACCAAAGCCATTGATATCACACGGTTCTGGCTTCCCTTGAAAGCCTCAATAACATCTTCATCTTCGAATTTATCGGCTTCAAGGTCAAGCAAACTTGAAATGACCTGAAGGTTATTCTTTATACGGTGATGGATCTCTTTTTTCCGTATTTCTTCTACCTTTTTGCGTTCATCTATCATCTCTGACAGAGTTGCCCTTGTTTTTTCTATTCCCTCGGTCAGTATAAGGAAATCACCTTCTCCATATACTCTCACAGTTCTTGAAAAATCATTTTGTTGTATTGTTGTAAGCACCTGGCTCGAGTCTTTCACTATTGTTTCAAGTAATATGGCAAAGTTATCCAGTGTATTTGCAAGTTGTCTGAATTCCCCATGGACATTTAAGCGAGATCTTTCACTAAGTTCTCCCTTAGCAAGTGCATTTGTAAGCCTTACAGTATCGCGAACGGGTGTTATTACTGTATCCAGTATTTCATTAAGACCCATAGGAATCTCTTTGAAATCACTTTCAACATCTGTTTTGGCTCTTGAATCGAGATTTCCCATGATTGCATTTTTTGATATATTCTTAAAATCATTAACTATGTCCTTGATAGACCTTGTAAAGGACAATGCTATCAAATAAGAGATAGCAGCCATGAAAATCACAGCTACAAAGGATATTTGCAAAAGCTTGTTACTAAGGGTGTTAACACCTGCAAACATTTCCTCTTTTGGAATGACCAGAATAAATGAAAAATTGCCTGTTCGTATTGGTTCGTAAAACATTACTACATTTTTCCCGGTAACGGGGTCGATAGTTTCAATGTTGCCGTTTTTTCCCTTTCCGATTTCATCCGCAACTTTTGAAAAATCTTCATTATTTAAATCATAAAGTGTTTTTTTCCCGACCCAATCTTTGTTGGTAGGGTGTGACACCAGGATGCCAGTGTTGCCAGTCATGAAGGCATAGCCGGTGTCAAATGCTTTTACTTCGCTGATTGCTTCATCCAGGTAATTCAGGGAAACATCTACTCCTCCGATTCCGATGAACTCATCATTTTCCATGATTGGATAAACATGACTCACAATGAATATACCTTCGTAATAATAGGGTTCTGTAAATACTTCACTTTCTGTTTTTTTGGGTAACTGATAGTAATCCAGTGTTTCATAATTCAAAAGAGGGTCAAGTGTTATAGGTCCTGTCATCTTATTCCAGTAAGGAATAAATCTTCCAGTGGAATCATGCCCCTGAGAATTCACATATAAGTCATCATTACCATCAAAGGCGTCTGGTTCGTAAGCAACATACGTACCAAGTAAGTGAGAATGTTCTTCCAGCATGGTGGAAAGCATATTATTTGCTTCTTCTCTGCTCATAGAATCATAGCTACCAATGGCTATGACCATGGTTTCTGCAATGGCATGGTTGGTTTCCATATCACCATTGAATTTACTGGCGTAGTTTCTGGCCATTTCAATGGATTGTTGGTAGGCAAGTTCCTCTTCCTGGGTGGTTACGGTGGAAATGGTCATTGCAGTACTTACTGCAAGTACAAGTAAGGTACCTGTGACTATATACAGAATAAGTTTGAATTTCAGTGACATGTTTTTCAATTTACCTTGTAAAGCCTGTAATATTCACCACTTTTTTTGGTCGAAGCGATTTTAAGAAAATGTTGTCTAATTAGAAAAGGAGCTTCTGGAGCTAATTGGATATCCTCATTTGCTTGGTATTGCATTTATCCACAATGTTTATTGTGTTAATAACAGGTTGAATGTATTATGTTTTAAAATATACGTTTATTAAGATTATAATAGCATTGAAATAATACAACACCGTTGAATGAATGTAATAGCGTTACAATCATTTCCATTGAAGCCAACGATGATGCAGAAAAATGACCAAACTTGCCAAATTTGAGGTTATAATTTTCATCCGGTGAACATGCTCTGGAACCAGACACCTCAGATGATCAAGGAAGAGTCACAGAAAGCACCGGATGCAGAAATTGGTTTAATGGCTCCGGGATGTGGCATTGTGAGTAAGACTCCAACCGAAAACCTACAGACAATGGTGGAGATGGCAAAGCGCCACAAACATTGATATTGACTTTTTTACCTCCGGGTCAAATCATTCACGTGAGTAGTCATCCCTTTTCCGGAGATTCTTTCTCTTTTTATTATAAAGTTAGAACATTAAGTATCCAGAGAATCTATATCTACTATTGTGCTAAAATAAAAAAAAGTTCTTGTCATTATGTGATCTCTCGCATAATGAAACGCTATGTAGAAAACAAGGTACAAAGCCCGTTACAAAACTAATACACACGGGTATCACAAGAAAGATGGTAATATGGATTATATCAGTGATTTTTTTAGATTTATGAAAAAAGCGACTACAGCAGTCCAGACAGTGGATACCATAAGGATGCGTCTGGATGCTGGAGGTTTTGTTGAATTGGAAATGAATGAGCTATGGACCTTGAATGCGTCAGGGAAATACTATCTCACACCTTATCCATCCATGCTGGTGTGCTTCACTATCGGAAGCGATGACAATCTGACAACAGGTGTGAAGATGGTCGCTGCTCATACGGATAGTCCTGGATTTCGGATCAAGCCAAATCCAGAGCTGAACAGTGAAGGAATGTTGACACTGAATGTGGAGAGCTACGGCGGACCGATATTGAATACATGGTTTGACCGTCCTTTGTCCATCGCAGGAAGAATAGCGGTAAAGTCTGATGAGGTGCTCAAGCCGAAAGTGATCCATCTGGATTTTCAAAGACCGATACTTATCATTCCCAATCTTGCCATTCATATGAATCGTGAGGTCAATAATGGTGTGCTTATCAAGGTTCAAAAATAAATGCAACCTCTTTTAACCCAATTGATCGAAGATGAGATCAGGGACGATTATCTGATGGATCTGGTTGCCAAGGAAGCTGGAGTTGACCGTGAGAACATTCTGGACATGGACCTGACAGTCTATTGTAGTGAAGAAGGTATATTAGTGGGAGCTAAAGAGGAATTCGTCTCCTGTCCGAGAATAGATAATGTGGCCATGGTGTATGCTTCCATAGGAGCTCTTGTAGAATCAAAGCACGAGGAAGGAATCAACATGGTGGCATTAATGGACAATGAAGAGATCGGCTCCATGACAAAGCAAGGCGCTGACTCCATGATGCTAAGCACAATCTTGCAAAAGATCCGTATGGGAATTGCAAGAACGGAACAACAATTCTCCCATCAAATGATGGACAGCTTTGTGATCTCAGCTGATGGTGCTCACGGTTTCCATCCCAATTACAGTGAAAAGAACGATATCACTAACAAGCCTGTAATGAACAAAGGAATGACCATTAAGATCAGTGGCAATCGTTCTTATGCATCGGAAGTGGAAACAATTGCAGCTTTCCAACAACTGTGTGACAAGGCCGGTGTAAAATATCAGAAATTTGTGAACCACTCGGATCAACAAGGAGGGAAGACCCTGGGTCCGTTGCTCAGTAAATATATACCAGTTCATGTGGTGGATGTGGGAGCACCGATGTTGTCAATGCATTCAAGCAGGGAGCTTATGGGCAAACAGGACTTTCTGGATTCCATTGAAATATTCAGGACATTTTTCCAATTGGAGGAATGATACAAAAAAGTCGTTAATTTCTCCGGGCTGAATCCTTCTGATGAATTGTACATTTTTCCGGGGAATGTTTTTATTTTTCCTGTCACTCATTTTTCTGTGCAGAACTGTATCTGAGAAAGTTCAATGGCAGATAATGTATACTAAAAATGTAAGATCGATTAGTTCCAATTAAAATCTAAGATAAGAGATTAAAGAAAATAAAAAAGACTTTGTCATTATGGACATAATGAAACACAGATTGGCGGAAACCCCGGGAATTTAACCCGACTGAACGGATTTAGAGTCCATTCGATCAACCTGATCCGATTTCCATGATGATTGGAGTTTTGTATCCACTACTATCTGTGGATTAATACTATTTATATTTTACGTATATTTGTATGTGCAAAATATGATATTGTTGCCGTCTAATAATATTTTATCATCCAGTTGAATGCAAATCATAAAGTAAAGAAAAAATGAAGGCTGATGCCTTTTTCACTTTTCCGCATGTGGAATTCCTGTTCCAAGAAACATGAGTTTTGTTTCAACAGGGGCTCCACCTTTTTCCATCATTGTGATGTCTTCTCTCTTGATTTCAATACTTACATCTTCTGCTTTGATACCCGATTTTTCCATATAATCAAGTATTAGCTTTTTCCCACGCACCGTTGCGTATTCGATAGCTTCTGGGTAAAGTGAGAACTCCTTTCTTTCCATTGGAGAGAACACCACAATAGTCCTCTTTGTTTTCTGGTAGAATGCCTTAATAAGTATCTCTACGGTCTTAACACCTTTTCCAACAAGTGCTCCCACTGCATTTCCCACATCTGCATGCTCGGGAACTATAATAGTTGCATCTATTAGTTTGTTGAGTTCTTCCACATAGGGATTCACAGGTCCTCCAAGTAAGATTACCGGTACATTCGCTTTGAACTGCGAGAAGAACTCGCCGCGGATTATTTTCTCTATCTCAGATTTTTCAACACCCTTGAACATAAAACTCATAAGGTCCAGTGCCATGTTGATGGCCACTTCTTTTTTGATGTGGATGCAAAGCTCATTTTCGTCCATATTTGTAAGCCTTGCAAGTATCTTTGCACCTGTAAGTGAAGCTTCCCGATTCCACATTGTGTACTCTCCAAGCACATGCATTACATCAGTGGGAGTAAATCCGATGGCCTGGACAAGCCTTTTCTGTATCAATGCATCTATATGATTTGCAGATAATGGAGTTTTCATATTCCAGAAGATATCATTAATTGAAACAGGTTCCGAACCTATTGTTCCAAGAAGTTTCTTTTCAAATCCACTAAGGTTTGGTGCTTCTTTTCCTGTCCTTACAAAGAACTTTGTGGGCTGGATATTCTCTGCAAGCGGAACCTTTGAAGGTGTTCTGCCTGATTTGAGTTGTTCCATGAAACCGGGATATTTTACAGCAGCAAGGCAGAGTGGTATCACCCTGCGAGGTCCAATATTGATATCGCGGTTCTTTATCCATATGTGGCTATCCCCACCCATTGCGGAAGTTTCCATACGTATAGCCTTGACCTTTGTGTGCCATCCACCTACCACGGCTCCGGTATCAACAAGTTCGGGCAAACCGTTGTGATTTAGTGAAACGTCGGTGCTTGTTCCACCTACATCAATAACAGCACATGTATCATTTTTAGAAAGAAAGGATGCTCCCATCAGGCTGGCCGCAGGTCCTGAAAATATTGATTCTATTGGTCTTTCCATGGCCTCATGGATTCCGATGACAGAGCCGTCACATTTGAGCATCATTAGTTTTGCATCGATCCCTCTTTTTTCAATATCTGTAATAATAGCATTTATGAACTGGTCTGCTATGGGAAGAAGTTGTGCATTAAGGTATGCAGTAACACCCCTTTCATAGGCTCCAAGATCCTGTGACAGCTCATGACCACAGACTACTGGCAGTCCTGTCAGTTCATTAATAAGCTTCTTTACCTTCAGTTCATGGTCGGGGTTTCGGATACTGAAATATGAAGAAATAGCAAATGCTGACACACTGTCTTTCATTTTCAGTGCATATTCTTTGACAGCTTCAATATCAAGCACTTCGTCTTCAGTTCCTACTACATTGTGTCCTCCGTTCACTAAAACATAGTCAGTGATAGGCATCTGTGCAGGCAGAGTATGTTTTCCTATAAGGATAAGAGCAACAGGATAACCGGTCTTCTCAAGTATTGTATTGGTGGCAAGAGTTGTAGATACTGATACAAGTTTAATGTCATCCAGATATTTGCTGTCCAGTCCATCCATTACATTCTTTATACCGGTCAACAGATCAGGATAGGTTGTGAGTGCCTTATTCGAGTCGACAATTTTTCTATCCTCATCCCTGATTATCACCGCATCAGTGTAAGTTCCACCGGCATCTATTCCCAGACTATATTTCATTTAATTTACTCCTCCATTGTTGTCCTATTTTTCCTTGCCTGACCCGTGCCCGAAAAAACAAGTCTTGTTTCCACAGGAAGTCCTCCTTCGTGTGTAATAATGTCATTCCTATCTATACTTATATTTATTCCATCACTGTCCATTCCTGAATCGTTCATGTACTCCATAATGAGTTTAGGTCCGATCTCTTCTCCAAATTCCAGAGCTTCGTGGTATGATGTGACCTCTTCTTTTCCTCCAGGGTAAAAGATCACAAAAGATGAGGTTTTCAGATTATATTTTGATTCTGTATAATTTGCTTTAATCAGGATCTCAAGTTTTTTGGATCCCTTTCCTGCAATCGCACCAATGGCATTTCCCACACTACAATTATCTGGTACAATTATCTCTGCATCTATGAATCTGGCAAGCTCTTTTGAATAGGCAACGACAGGTCCTCCAATCAGAACAACAGGTAGTTCTATCTTAAACCTTGCAAAGAATTTACCCATAAGGACTTTTTCTATTTCTTCTTTACTGACGCCTTCAAGTAAAAAAGATATTAGATTCAATGCCATGTTCCTGGCTACATCCTCTTTTATTTGCCTACAAAGCATGTTTTCATCAATTCCTGCAAGTGCAGCTAGAATAGCTGCTCCAATTAAAGATGCCTCTTTGTTCCATTGCGTATATTCTTGAAGAACATGCAGGGCATCGGTGGGAGTAAATCCTATGGTTTTGATAAGCCTTTTTTGTATCAACAGATCAAGTGTTCCTGGATTTGGAAGCCTGTCCTCATTCCAGTAGATTTCACTCACAGTCAGTGGCCTATCTCCAATCCTTGATAGCAGTTCTTCTTCTGCAGAACTGATATCTGAAGCTTCAAGCCCCGACCTTATGAAGAATTTAGTAGGCTGCAGGTTTTCACCTATCTGGTTACGTAAGATCACCTGGTTTTGTTTGAGCTTTTCAACTATCTCAGGATATTTCATAGCAGCTAAACAGAGTGGTATAACCCTTCTTGGGCCAATATGGATGATATGGTTTCTAACCCACACATGACTATCTCCACCCATTGCAGATGTTTCCATGCGTATTGCTTTTACCTTTGTCTGCCAGCCTCCGACAACAGCACCTGCTTCGCTAAGTTGCGGTATTCCATTATATATCAGTGAAACGTCTGTACTTGTTCCTCCTACATCTATGACAGCGCAATTTTCATTCCCTGAAAGATATGCTGCTCCCACAAGACTTGCTGCAGGTCCTGAAAACACAGACTCTATAGGTTTTTTCAAGGCTTCATTGATAGCGACCACAGACCCATCACATTTGAGCATCATTATTTTTGCGTCTATATTTCTTCTTTTTATCTCAGAAGTGACAGATTCCATGAACTGACTGGCTATGGGAATCAATTGTGCATTCAAATAGGCTGTGATACCTCTTTCATATGCTCCAAGGTCCTGTGATAATTCATGTCCGCAAACCACCGGAAGACCTGTAAGTTCGGTTATTAGTTCCTTGATCTTCAATTCATGTTCTGGATTGCGCACGCTGAAATATGATGAGACTGCAAAAGCAGAGGCTTTGTTTTTCATGCTAAGAATAAAATTTCGTGCAGCATCCAGGTCAAGGGGACATATTTCATTTCCCGCACTATTGTGTCCTCCTTTTACAAGAACAAAATCTTCTATCTTTGCTTTGTTTGGAATGTCTGCATCATTAACAAGGATCAGTCCTACTGGATAACCAGTCTTCTCAAGAACACTGTTAGTTGCCAGAGTTGTTGATACTGATACATAGTGAACGTTTTCAAGGTGGCTTGGGTCCAGTTTATCCAAAGCTTTCCTTATTCCTATTAACAGGTCGGGATAAGTTGTAAGTGATTTTTTGGATTGTACTATGCTTCCGTCGGAATCCCTGATTATCGCAACATCAGTATAGGTACCTCCGGCATCTATTCCAAGGCTGCAATACATCAGAGGACCTCCTGGGAACTTCCAATATTTTGAATCTTATTTTTAAAAACAGTAGATGTGTTTTTTAAGGGTAGGATACCCACAAAACTAAAAATTTCGATGCGTGTTGTTTTTGATAAAGTCATTTATAACCCTCAAAAAACGGATTGATTTGTAGAAATATTTGCTTCTCTTTGTGTTTTAACAGAGGTAAAACAAAGGAACAATTGAAAGAGTCAAATTTATACAGAGATTATCTGTCAGGATATGACCATATTTAAATAAAGACTACTTATTTAGTCTATATTTCACTATGCACATCTCTTACTTATATTTTTGCATTAACTTAGGTGTATATAGCAACTAATCCATGGCATGAATCCATCGTATGATGTCGTTTATATTTGTACTTATCTGACATATTGTTGTTATAATTAATAAGAAAGATATGTATACACTAAAAAGAATCTGTTAAATCAGCTGTGACTTTGTTCGGGTTGAAATTTTAGTCAATGATTGCATTTTTTGTCTTTAACCAAATTTGTTTTGTACCATTGATTAAAAAAAGCTTACCGTTATTATTATTGTTATTATTATTATTATTACTATTATTATTACTATTATTTATCAATATCAAATTCCCTGATAATATATAATTAAAGGTTAATGTTAACAAATTATGTAGCATTATAAATTTTATTCCATCAAGCAAAGCTATTTAAGTTTATTGATTACATTTAGGAAGTGATTAATGTTTCAGTTGTTAAAGTTTCGGATAAAACAAAAAGGCATTGTTAATTAAACATTCCTATCTCTTTATTCCTGTACTTCATTAAGAGAAGAACAGAATATTTCAGCATTTCAAGACTCTTGGTATAACACTTTGTTTTTCTTCTCAATCTTGCCAGAAAGTGCCTGAATATACTATTATATCCTTCAACAGTATAATATCCTTCAACAGTATATGTTTCAGCTTTTGATCGAGTATGAATGTTTTTTGGAATGAACTCTGCATATGCCCTCCAGTGATTGGTCATCACTTCTTCAATATCCTTGTTCTTTAACTTTTTCCAGAACCTTTGTCCTGTTTTCGTTCCCCTGTTAGCAAAAGAGCAGTCGATGAACTTTTTTCTCCTCTAATTCCTGCCCAAATTTCTTTATCCAGTTATACACAGAAACATGACTAACTCCTAAATAACGGCCAATTGAACGAAATCCTAATCCTTCAAGATAAAGTTGTAAAGCCTGTCGTTTAACAAAATCGGGACTGGCAGTTGATTTTAGCTGCACTGAATAGTTGTATCCACAATCATGACATTTGTAGCGCTGGCGGCCAGCAGCCATACCATTCTTTTTGTGACTGGAACTTTTACATTTAGGACAGTTCATAAAGAATATAGGTTCTTATCATATATAACTACCATTTATTAACAATGCCGTATTGTTCTATATGGGAACAAATCTCCACTTGGAAAACATGGGTATAGCAGAGATCACAGACCAGACAAGAAACAGATTACTTTAGGTATTTCAGAACTTGCAGCTCCCATAAATGTACCCATAGGGTTCACTGTTCAAAAGGGTAATATACCTGATCAAACCCATTTCAAGAATACTTATTTTCAAGTAAAATTTAACTTACATACTTAACTTAAATGAAATTGATTACGGGTAAACATACTTTTTAGAAAACCCTTAAATAGTAGCCATAATATGAACTATGATACTTATATAATAAAGGTCTTCATCTGTTATTTTTGAAGTCCTATTCTTACTTATTTAAGAGGTTGTAGTTATGGAAGCTTATCAAATATTCTTGTTATTACTGGCAGTCTACGTACTCGGACTGATAGGTGTAGGATTGTATTTTGCAAAGCGTCAGAAATCAGTGACTGACTTCTGGCTTGCAGGTCGTAAGATCGGTGCAATAGGCATTGGTTTTTCATCAGCATCATCATGGATGACTGCGGGTGGTATCCTGTCAGTCATTGGATTTTACATGCTGCTAGGTATGGGTTCTATATGGGGTTTTGTAGCACCTAATATCCTTGCCCTGTTGATTCTTGCTTTGCTTGTAGGTAAGATCAAGCATCTTCCTGCTATTACTCAACCGGAATTGCTGGAACAAAGATACAGTGGTGTTCTGCGCGGACCGGTTGCATTGATCATTACTATTGTTATGATCCTCTTCGCAGTGGCTGACATTAAAGGACTGTCACTTGTGCTTGAGATATTCTTTGACCTTCCACCAATATATGCTGCAGCTATTGTAGCTCTTGTAATTTCTTTATATGTTACTCTTGGTGGTTTCTCTGCTGTTGTATGGACTGATACGATACAGTTTATCATGCTGGCAACATTCTCCATTGCCATGGCATTTATCGTTGTGAGTGCAGCAACCACGGGGACTGGTGAAATAGACTCTATAAGTTCATCTGAGCTTTTTGGAACTGTTCCATCTGGATGGTGGAATCCCATGAGTATAGGTCTTCCTGCTGTGCTGATCTTCATCTTTGCGATCATACCTGGATGGATCACGGAACAGGATCCATGGCAAAGGATCTGGGCTACAAGAGATGAGAAGTCTGCAAGGAATGGTATGATACTTGGTTCTTTCCTTATTTTCCTCATTTTTGGTGTTGCATGTACCACCATAGCAATAGGTCTGAATTATCTCTACCCTGATATATCCGCCTCTTTTGCCGATATAGGTATGGGCGCAATGGCTATGGCTGAGCCGGCATTGCTGGTCTTTATAGTAGAAAGTCTATCCCCTCTGGGAATTGGTCTGGCAAGTATCGGTCTTGCTGCAGCGGCCATGTCCTCAGCTGATACCTTTGCAGCATCTGGTGGCTCATGTATTTCAAGGGATATATACCAGAGATACATAAAACCTGATGCAACCATGAAGCAGATGATGAGCGTCAACAGGATCAGTGTGCTTATAATCGTTGCACTGGCAACAATACTTTCGTTCTATATCAACAGCATCATCGATGTAATTCATATTGCAACTTTCATAGCCAGCGCATCCTACTTCTTCCCACTTATGGGAGGTCTGTTCTGGAAACGTGCAACAAAGGAAGGTGCACTTGCAGGACTTATTGTGGGTGCAGTCGCACAGATCGGATTGACCATTGTTGACCTTGTAAATACTCCTCCGTTGGCACCTGCTTACCTTGATGGCATTCATCCACTGTTTTCAAATCATGGAGTTATTGTAGGTATGCTCCTTAGTGGAATAGCTTTCTTCGGTGTCTCTCTTGCAACAAAACCATCCAGTACTGTTAATCTGGCTCCGTTCTTTGCTGATGAAGCAGAGAAACTTCAGGAAGATGTCATGGTAGTTGATGAGTCTGATCCGGATTACAAGAACCTCCTTGTAAGTCTTGAAAAGAAAATTACAGGAGACCGTGCAATTGTTAAACTGAATCTGGAGGCATCTGCAACTATCAACTGGTCCAAGTTTGTAAATGAGCTCAAATCCATTCACCCTTCCTGGGTAACACCAACAGGCAGGGATTCTGTTTACAGGCTGACAAAAGCTGATATGCTTGCATGTGTGTCGCTTACCAGAGGAAACAATGAGAGGGAGATATGGTTTGTATCAGAGCCATTGGCAGCTGATCTTGACCTGAGCACAAAAGAGTTTTTTGTTGCTTTTAAACAGGTTTCAGAAGCACTTGGTAATATTGGATTACTGATGACCTTGCCATCTAGGGACAACTACTGAGCATATAAGTCTACTCTGGAGTAAAATCCAGAGTAATCTTTTTGTTTTTGTTTTGTAACTATTCAGCCTGATAAAAACGCTATCTATAACAATCTTTACAAAAAGTTGAAATGTAATTTCAGTATGGACATTTATTTTGATTGTTACTATTGATTGCTTTTTTGATTGTTAGATTGTTAGTGGGCAGATATCTCCATTTTGAAGAAATCAGTACCAATAGGCAGATTGTGCTAGGCTGAATAGTTACTTTGTTTTTTAATATCTGTATTAAAAATCTGCAACTTCATATCATAATATATTTAACATATACTATAAAAATATAATTTCAAAAACTATATATATTCTAAAATCCATATATATTTGTGGTACGTATGGAATTGAAAAACCCTATTTTAGATATTGACATGAATGAGGAGAACAGAGCAAAACTTCAGCCTTTAAAGGATGGTTTTGAAGAACTAAACCCTGAAGAAAGGTTTGATGTTGTGGAACTTCAGAACATAATGCTTAAAAAAGTTTCCATCCACCGTGAGAAGTATGGAATGCCAAAGGCCGGGCAGAAAACTGAAAGGGATGCAAATGAGATAATCTCTCATATGTCATCAAAGTCTCTTGACTATTCCCAGGCATGCATTAATTATTATGTTTCCAAGATCTCTTCTGTTATGGAAAAGTAGAACCGGCACTTTGTGCCATTTATTTTTGATTTCTTTCTTTTTTATATTTTCTTTATTTCAGCTTTGGACAAATTCATATTCTCTCATCACTCAAAACTTATAAGTGAAATACAGGACAATAATGCCAGCATGACAGAGATTATATTTGATGATATTGGCAGTTTTCCTCTTCCGGCAGGAACATCTAAAGAATGGATGGCTGAAAAGTTTTCTGAAAAGAAAAGTGATGCAGAGCTATTCAAGGTCATAAATGATGCTTTCATGAAGAAAGTAGAAGCAGGTGTGGAGGTACCTACATATCCGCAATATCAGGATATGAATGAACAGTTCCTGTCCATCATCAGAGATTCTAATTGTACTGAGGAACTATTCAAGGTAAAACTCTCCGATGCCCGCATCATTGAACTCGAAGCCATTGAAACTGTTGCTAAAGCCTACAGGGAAGAGCACGGTGAAAAGCTTGATCTGCGTATCTGTGTTACCGGACCCCTTGAGCTTTATCTCAAGGAATTTGGCGGAACCGAGTATGTTGATATACTGAATCTGTTTGCAGAAAGTGTTAATCGTTTTGTAAAGAACTCACTATCAGGTGCAAAGAACTTCAACATAAGGACAGTTTCTATTGATGAACCAAGCATAGGCATTAATCCGCAGATCATGTTCTCTGACAATGACCTTATAAAAGCAATGGACATTGCATGCAGCTCTGCAAAAAAAGCTGCTTGCGATGTGGAAATCCATCTTCATTCTCCTCTTCATTACACACTTGCATGCCAGACCGAGAATATCAATGTCATTGGCGTTGAATCTGCAGCAACTCCCTCCTACCTTGATCTTATTGACAAAAATATCCTTGAAGATGCTGATTCATATCTGAGGGTTGGGATTGCAAGGACAGATGTGTTCAATCTTGCAGCTGTACTCAACGACAAATACAACATCAATGTCTGGAAAGAGACTCAATATTTCCCTGAGATAATAAATGATATGGAAACTCCTGCAGTCATCTTAAAGAGACTTTCAAAGGCATATTCCATGTTTGGAGAAGGCATCAAATATACAGGTCCTGATTGTGGTATGGGGGCATGGCCAACTCAGGAACTTGCTGCACAACTATTAAGTAATGTTGCAGAGGGTATGGCTGATTTTAAGAAAAGTCTCTAAGATCAGCCTTTTCTTTTTTCTTTTTATCATTCCAGATTTATGATTGACGGCAAACTATCATCAATCATCTGCATAACCCTGTCAACAATACCCAAAGTCACATAAGTTTCAACATATGCCGCAACCAGCAGAGTCAGAATAATAATCCCTAGCATTTTCCATGTATATTCTGACCGAATGTAATCTTTTGAACTAGCAAGGATGTATGCAGAATCTTCTTTCAGGCTCTCTATGTCATTTCCGTTGAACAGTTCTTTGTCAATTACATTGTGGGCCTGGATGTATGCGAAGCGGTATCCAAGGGCTGCCGCCACAAGGATTGCGGGAATTTCAATTATCCCATGAGGAACTATGGAAATGAAGAAGTAGATCACATTGTAGAACAGGCCAATGAGGATGCCTTTCATTCCAAATAACTGGAAGCCTGTCACAGCTCCGTTAAAAGTGAAAAATGCAAGAAGGATACCCATCAAAAAACCATTTACCATCAGTATCATAAGTGGCACAATATATGGCATCATGTAGGCAAACATTCTGTACTCATTTTTTCCGTAAGCACAGTACTGCCATATAGTGCCTTCTTTTTTCTCACTGTTTTTTTTGATGGAAGAAAAATCCTTGTCTAGCATACTTGTAATTTTGATGAGTAGTGTGTTTAAAGGCATGATCATCTTTTCAAAGAAAAGAGAAAAGCGTGCATAAAGTTGATGTCTTGGCCGGATATCGATATCGCTTATCAACACTTGATGGACCAGCATGAAAAGTCCTGTACCTATAATGGCACATGAAGCTGCAATGCTGTTAAAAATAAATATGGCCCAGATTGGATTTATGTAATTTGAAGTAACAGTCACTTTGGCCGTTGCGGCAGAAGCTGTGTTTATAATTACCTCACTCACAGGATCTGGTTCTGCAAATATCAGCATCAGTATATAGGCAAATATGCTTATAAAAAATGCAGAAAGCACTGATATTATGAATACTCTGGCAGACCATTTCAGATCATTGACACCGATCTTGATTCTGTTTTTATTTTTTATGTTGTTCATGTGAAGCACACGTTTGTTTAGTTTTTATACATCGATGGATTGAAATACTTTAGATATAATATAATTGTAATACTATATTACTATTCATTATTTATGGGATGTATTATCAATGCGAATACCTACAGGAATCGAGGGATTTGACGATTTGGTCCAGGGCGGCTTTCTTTCAGAGAGGGTTTATGTACTGAGCGGTCCACCGGGAAGTGGAAAAACAACATTTGGAGTTCAGTTTCTTGCCCAGGGAGCAGCGATAGGAGAAGTTGGATTATATGCTACTTTACTTGAATGTCCACAGAATATTATCAATGACATGTCTAACTATGCTATGAATATCATCACATTGGTAAAAATGAAGAAACTTTTGTTTGCAGATCTTGGCCCACGTATGGAATATGGATATATGGATGAGATCAATGAATTTTTAACAACAGATTATAATATTGGCAAAAGTTCTAGTGAAAGTGAGGCTCCATCTCCTTCAGTTGTTTTTAAGGAAATAGCTGCTTATGTTTCAGAATATGAGGTAAAACGCCTGGTCATTGATTCAGTATCTGCAATCCGCTTCACTTCTAAAGATATATCCTTGCAGGAGAAAGAGATGAGCAGGTTCATACGTAATCTTAAGAAATTAGGATGTACAACAGTACTACTATCCGAAATGACCGACCCAAGTGCTTATTCCACAGAGCATTTTGCTGCGCATGGTGTTGTGTTTATGCATAATTTCCTTTATGATAAGACCATGACCCGTGCCATTCAGGTTATCAAGATGCGCGGTACCAAACATGATTGTAACATGCATAGTGTTTCATTCACTGAAAAAGGCTTGAAAGTAGAGGGCTATCTTGAATAATGGTTGTTTCTTATGGTAAAGATTTTTAAGAAAAAGGAAGAGAAAAAAACTCTCCCTGAAGAAAATAAGTTCCAGCTTGCCGATGCATCCTATAACTTAGGTTTTGAAGTAGGTTACTATCGTCACTCTGAAATTGGCTGGGTTCAGGAAAAACTATCGCAAATCTACAATTTTGCAGAGGAATATGGACTCAAAGATTTTGTAAAAGAACAGTACAATGGTGGCAAAGAGGAAGGTTCTAAATTAAAGGAAAGAGATACAAAATCAGGAATTTCCAGAAAAAGTGCATCAAATGAACTTGAACAAGCTTCTGTTATCTTAACTGAGCGTATGAAAAAAGATCATACCAGTTCAAATGTTGATTCTGGTTATAAAAGATCTAATCTTGCGTTTTCCGGTTCATCTGATATGATCCGTCAACCCGGTCTTGTAGACCTACCGGAAAATGTAGAGCGTCCTAAATCTATAGATAGGCCTTCTTTTTTGAATGGTGCCAGGCATCTGACACCTAAAAAAAAGTAAAAATCTTTCTTAAAAAGGTATTATTGTTTATAACCAAAAGCAATGAATCTCTGTTTTTCATCAAGATTTGCAAGGATAAATCTGTCATCTTTGCTGTAGGCAATTTCTTTTGAGCCGGATAATTTCAAGGTATATTCTTTTCCCGGACTTGCCTTTTCAACTTTATTCTCAGCTTCTATTATTTCTGTAACTTTTACAGGTGAAGACTGGAGTCCTACATAAAGATGTAGCATATCACCGAGATTGAATTCTTTTGCCAGTGCTGAAAGAGTGCATTTCAATATGAAATCCACAGCAACAGTTTCTTCCTGTGAAACTATAAAGCCCCGGTCAATGTCCTTTGACTGGATACCTTTGAGGGCAAGCCCCACTCTGGAACCGGCAGGGGCAGATTTTACATCTACATCATGCATCTGTATGGATCTGATTTCCAGTTCCTTTTTGCTTGGGTATGCTATCATCTTATCCTTTGCGTTAATGGTTCCCTGTGTCGTAACTCCAAGCACTACACATCCGATACCGGTAACATTGAAGGACTGGTCTATTATTATACGTGGACGCAGGCTGTCAAGTTCTTTTAGGTCTTTAGATGCCCTGTCACCAACTGTGAATATGAGTTCTTTTAACTCCTCCATGCCTTCAAAAGAAGTAGTGGATATAGAAATGTAATCCCAGTTCTCAAGTGCAGTTCCTGCTGTGATCTTCTGTAATTTGGCCTGGAGCTCTTCCTGTGCAAGAGGGTATGTGGTATCAGATTTTGTGAGAACAACGATACCATGTTTATATTTCATCAGGTCAAGTGCAATGATACACTCTGCAGCCAGTGGATCAAGTCCTGTTGGGGGTATACATAAAAGAGCAACATCAGAAAGGTTTAGTGCTGTGATCAATGCTTTTACAGATGCCGGATAACCGGTAGCATCAATGCTTGTGAGTATCCTGTTGTTCTTGGCATAATCATACATTGTGACATCTGTAACGTTACTTTTCTTTCCAAGTTTTCCGGCAAGCGTGGTCTTACCGCTCTGCTCACTTCCGATGATGGTAATCTTTGTCATATGGGCACCTTTTTGTGGCTTACGAATTAAGCTATTGGGATATATGTCTTTTTCACGACCACAACTGCCCTTCTAACATTGCAAAGGTCTTATCATTTGTGCTCTTGTTTACTTTCCTGATATTGATGATATATTCATCCCCTTTTTTCTCATGTATTTCGAACACAACATGAAGACCAAATCTCTGCAGATATGATCTGAATTTGCGGATAGTTTCCTTGTCCCCTACTCTGATCTTGAAATCATCGGAGATCCGTTGGCCTGACTGAACCTGAGCAATGGTCTTTTTCATGGGACTGAGTAAGCTTTCCCCAAGCCTAAGGCATCTTTTCTGGAAATCTTCCTCATTTTCTTGCCATTCATAAGACTGGAACCCCTCACGTACAACTCTGGAGAAGAGAAAATCCCGTCCAGTTTCGTTATAGAATTTGAATGCGTGCTGCAGATCAGAACAATTACTTTCCGAACACGTGTATTTCATTGGTTGCAATACCATATCCGGATCTTTGATAATGACACCTTCATGTCCCTTTTTCCCAAGTTGTTTGATTATATCCGTAATCTTACCAGGAGCTTCCTCGATGCTGAATTTACCAAACAGATTGACCTGGTCAAAAGCATATTCCTCCGCCAATTCTTTCCTTTTGTGAATTGGCAAGCTTTCTCCTGAATTCCTATACCTCATGTCAAAAACAAAGAATTCCAGGGATTCTATACCGTATACATATTTTTGCACATATGGATTATCAGGTCCCACCATCTCTCCATATACAATAATATCTGGGTAATCTCTGAAAAAATCCCTTTTGAGAAATTTTTGTATCCTTTCTGTAGAATAAGGGCAGACATGGCCGCTACGGGTAAAAGCAATGAGTTTATTGTTGTAATCGATAACACGGACATTATATCCGTTCATTTTCTCTTCAACAACTACATGATCTATTTCAGCGAAATGTTTCTTTACTGCAGGTTCAAGGAGCATTGCTCTTTTTATCTTGGGAAAACCTCTTACAAGTTCAAAAGAACCAAATCTATCGATTAACACGGTTCCATTTTCAATATTTGATACGTGTCCTTCAAATCTGTAAATATTGTTGTACTCATCCCAGTTCTCTTGCAGTTTTTTCTTCTCTACAAGTTCTTGAAGTCTGGAAGGCGGAAGCCCCAGAAACTCTGCCGCCTTCTCAATATCAAGTTCTATCTTTGGGTAATATTTCATCCCCAGACACCTGGTTCTTTACTGTGCCATTCCTCTGATAACACTTCTTCTGGTTATTAGCCCAACCATCTTATCTTCAAGATTGACAACAGGTATTCCTCCAAAATTCTCCTCAAGCATTATCTTTACAGCATCTTTTGTAGGAGTATTCGTGTAGACGGTCTTTACGCTCATCTTTATGATATCTTCCACGATCAGATTCTTTATTCGGGATTCCTGTTTATTGGCATCCACCAGGTCGCGGAAAGAGCGCATGGCTTTTGCAATGTCTTTTTCAGTTACAATACCAACAAGCTTGCCACCCTCCATGATCGGTACCCTGCCGATATTGTTGTCAAGCATCAGTCTTCTGACATGGCTGACACGCTCAGCAGAGCTGGCAACAATAGGGTCCTTTTGCATGATCTCACCAGCGAAGCCATCAAACTCGCTGTTTTTGAGTATTTCAGTTGGAGTTACCCATCCAAGTACCTCGTCATTTTCCATAACAATTATAATTCCACCATTATTCGCGAGCAATGTGATGGCATCAGTTACCTTTGTATCAGGCAGTACTTTTGTATAATTATCCGATGTTGCTGTTGACACACGCAGAGAGGAAGCGGGCATGCTTCCTTTTTTGCGTGTACCAAGTTCCTTTGTAAGGTTTCTCATAGTAAGGACACCAAATACTTTATCATCGTGTTTTACCAAAAGGCGCCTTGCTCCTTTCTTATCCATAATATCAAGCGCATGAGAAAGGGTGCCTGATTTATCTATTAGCAATGGTTCTGCCATTATATCCTTTACTTCCATTGTCATCCCTCTGTTCTTTATTTTGATTTCACGGTTTTCGATGCTCATTCTACTGCTTTGAGTATATCGCTCCGGCTGATCATACCAACGACCTGTTCTCCATTGACCACTGGTAGTGTGATAGTGTTTTCTGACACCATTATCTTCGCTGCATACGTCGCCTTATTCTTCATGTCCACTCCTGGGGGGAGTTCGGTCATGATATCTTCAGCAACAAGAGGAACTTCTTTCACGTAGCGATATTCTTTCTGTTCTGCAGGACTTGAACGCCTTGTCATCCTTATGTTCTTTGATGGAAGGTTTCCTTCGTTATCACTCATGACATTGAATGCCATACTGTTGGATGTGATCATTCCAACAGCCTCAGAAGCATCGTCATTGACAATAAGATGTTTTACCTTATTCACTTCCATTTCATGGATAACATGGTTGATTGTGTGGTGCATGTGGACGAATAGGATATCCTCTTCCATAATTTCTGAAACTTTTGTTTTCACATCCTGCTCTGAGAAGTATCTCATGATATCCGCTCCGGTAACTATACCCATTACCTCTCTGTTAAACACAGGAAGTGAGTTTATATCATTCTCTACCATCAGGCTGCTGGCCTGGGCTATAGAAGCACCTGGGTATATTGTGATAGGGTTTTCATTCATCACCATGTTTATAGGAATTTTATCAATTGGTCTTCTTCTCCACATGGGTTCAGCCTGTGCAAGCCTTTTTGCAAGATCCGTCTTTGTGACGATACCGATCATCTCTTCATTTTTAGCGACAACAAGGGTACTGATCTTATGCTTTAGCATAAGGTTCCTTGCATACGCTACAGTTTCTTCCGGTGCTATTGTAAAGACCGGTGAACTCATAATGTCATCCACATTCATGTTGTTCCTCCTTTTTGTAAGTCTAGAACTTTAATTTGAATAAGCCTGCAGGATATTTTTATCTACTATCCATCAATGGCATTCATCGTCCGCAAACTTCAGCAGATCGATGTGCCTTTTATCTTTTTGTTGTACTTATACTTGTTTATAGATCTGTTTATATTGTTTTAAAGCAGATCTTGATAGCATTTTTTATAAACACGGATATATGAAAATTTGCGCTTGACTCGGCTTTTCCCCACCTCCTGATCAATTTACAATGCCATTCATATGTCTATATTTCTAAACCCTTTGTTCAGTGAAAAAACCACACATTTTTTGGATGATTATGCTTCTGATATATTCTTCTTTTTGGTTCATTGGCTGATATTTTGTTTCCAACTAAACCATCATTGCAGCTACATTTAAAAATTACCGGGAGCACTTTACTTAAATATCCATATGTTTTGTGAACAACACTTATATCTTATGGAAAATAACATTCTACCGGCAAATGCAGAATTGCACATTTCAAAGTTCAGATAATATACAATACCTGCCTGCAGTAACAGGGGACCCAGCAAATACAAAATGCAAGGTTCTAATCACTTTTTCCGGCCAATTTTCAGCTTTTGTTTTGAAAGTCGATACATTTCTTCTTTTATGATATATCGGACCAAACATTTATTTCACCAGCTTAAAGCACCCTTTATCGATGACCAGTTAATAAATTAGTCGTAGTAACCTTCATCCTCTTTGCAATCCTCGCACAACATCAATCCATTAATATCAGTCAAATCCTCAACAAGAGCTCCGCAACGCTGGCATATACCACGTCCAAACTCCTGTTTCGGATGGAAATCATTTTCATGATGCAGCTCGATCAGACCTTCCAGAATTGTGTTAAGACCCGGGGCAATGGCTATTATATCCCTGTCAGTTATCATTCCCACTATTTGCTCATTGTCCATTACAGCAAGTCTGCGGATATTTGATCTGGCCATCATTTCAGCGGCATCTATTATGCTTGTTGAAGGCTTTGTTGCTATGATTGGAAATGACATGATCTCTCTTGCGGTCATTTCTGCGGGAAGTATATTCTTTATAACAGTCTTGGTAATAATATCATGCTCGGTTATGATGCCAATATTATTGCCATTTTCATTAACAATAATACTACCTGTATCATTTTCTGCCATCTTTCTTGCAACTTCAAGAACATTGGAAGCAACATCAATATCAAAGATTTCCTTTGACATTATTTCCCTGGCAGGAATCTCGTTCTGACCCCCCATCATTGAAAAATCAGTCTCCTTGTCATTCTGAACATTCAAAACCATATGATACACTCCCAACTCCTGAATCAAATGAAACAATTAACTATAGTCTTATAATTAAAATGGTGCTTTTATTGTATATATAGATGTTCATGAATATCTTTACATGTATCCTCTGTTATGTAAATAGGTCCGCAGGTGTTGGTATGATGAAAAAGATTTTATCCCGCAGCGATCTTATATAAGAACGCCGGGATGTTCGATCAAAGTATCAGCTCATTTTAACACACAATTATCCTTGTCCGGTTTCCTGCACTAAGTTCAATTTCATCATTGAATCCGGATTTTGAGAACGCATCAATTATTTCCACAGCCGTATCGATGTCCAGCTGGTCTACAAGGAGAGCATGGTCGCCCCATAATGCAATTCGTATCCTTCCGGTATCATCTGAAACATAGATGTTTGAAACCATATTCACAGTCCCATCATCCCGTTCGAATTCCTTAATATCCCCAAGCCCTGACACCTGTCCTGATATAGAATATGATTCTCCCGGTATGATATCAGCTATGGATGTGAAATCTTCCTTGAACTCTATTTCATCCTCTATTTTTCTGATAGTACTGCGATTTCCAACCTGTATTTCTACCTGCTGGTTGAAATTGTTCTCCTTTGCATATGCATTGATTATTTCCACAGAGTCATCTGTCTGGAGTTCATTTGTAAGTTCTGCAGTCTCATCCCAGAGTGTCACTCTTATTTTGCCAGTTTCATCACCGATCATGATGTTTCCGACTTTTCCGACAGTACCATCTTTTTTATTGAATGTCCTTATATCTGATATGTCAAGAACCCTGCCACGAATATTAAGGTCCCCCATTCCACTTTTGATATCTTCTATCTTTTTTGAATCGATGCGGGCTTCTACCTTTTCATCTGTTTCAAAAAGAACTCCGTTGTTTCCTATATTTACTTCTATACCAGAATATCCTTCCTTGACGTAGCCCGCTACCTGGTAATTCTGACCAATTTTAATATCTCCGGTCTTCACAAAATCTGCCTTTTCATCCCATAATGTCAGGCGTATAGATCCGGTTTCGTCTGCAACCATGATATTTGCAACTCTGCCAACGGTGCCATCATTTCGGTTGAATTCCTTTGAAGGGAAAACAGACATGACTTTTGCAATGAACTTGACATTAGCACTGCTTGGGGTTATACCTGATATTTTCTGTAATTGGTTCTCTTCTGTCTCACTGGCTCCATGGTCGTGAGCCACAAGCATGGCGGCGGTCTTGATGTCACAGAGCCCGCTCATTTGTTCTACTTTCTCTTCAACCTCACGTGTAAAATCTTCTTTACTGATGACGCCGCCGAGTTTTTCATATATGTCATTTATTTCATCCATGATAATACCCTGAAAACTGAATTGAATATATTAAGATCATCCATCTACTTTTCAATTAGTCTAGTATTCTCTTAGATAATTAATCTAACGAGGATGTTTATAAAAATCCTGATATTTTGATATTCTATGGATTATACTGTGTTTATTCCGTTATTTTAATAAGATATATCAATTATAAGATGTATTTGCAAGATATCATGATCCGTAAATGTAAAGAGCATGGCTATTTCAGGGGAAAGATTTGCCCTGATTGTGGAGAAGAAGGACGTTATGTGTTGGATGATGATCGGGAAGAGAGACTTGGAAGGTTTGTTTCCGGTGCATTGAGACACTTCCCTGAAGATGTGGGTATTGAAATGGACTCACTGGGTTGGGTAGAGCTTAATCAACTTTGCGATGTTATGAAAAAGCGCTATAAATGGGGAACCATGGAGCGTCTGATCTCACTTGTTGAGTCTGACCGGAAAGGGCGTTATGAGATAGAGGATAATTTCATAAGAGCAAGATATGGCCACTCAGTAGATGTGGACCTTATGTCTGATTACCCTGAAAATGATCTGCCTTACCTGTACTATGGTGTCAGCCAGGAAGAAGCAGACATGTTGCTTGATAATGGCATTTCCCCTATCAGGCAGTGTTATGTACATCTTAGTACCACATTTGAAAAATCAAGGGAAGCCGCTTTGGTTCACACGGATAACCCTGTTATTATCGAGGTAGATGCAAATGCTGCTCAGCAGGATGGAGTTGATATTGTTTCCGTAAATGCTGACATTGTTCTTGCAAGGGGGATTCCACCGGAATATCTCAGTGTTGTAGAACCAGAGGAATGATTCTCATTCTACGGATATTTCTACCAGGCCATTGTTTTTATTGATTGTGAAGTGTACGTCAAGTAACTGTTCGGTGACGTGGATATTTGTCAGGCAATGCGGTGTAGGGTACCTTGTTGTAAATGACCCGCTTCCAGCAAGCCCCATATAAGGTATTAGCTGATCAGCCAGATGGATATCAACAGCTGCCTGGGATTTCAGTTCATCAAGCAAGATTTGGGCTGCCTGGCTGCCTACTTTTTCTGCAGGCATTCCTTTCTTTCCTGTATTTACTGATCCCACAAGACCCGACCATAATGTTATTCCGCTTCCGCTTGAGTGGTAATTTTCTGTTTCAATGTCAATATACACATCTGTTTCATTCTCTTCCAGCACTTTCTGTGCAGAATCAGCCTGCCTTTTTGCTACATGTTCAGGCAGCTTGGAACAATGTGATACTCCATGTATCTCCTTTTTCACAGTTTTAAAGTCAAATCCTTTTAATGTGGAAGGTTCTATTTCTATTTCTGCAACCCCTCCGCCTTTTGGGTAATATCCACGCTCAAGAAGTCTTATATTTGCTTTGTACCTCATTTTTGACAGGGCGTTTAATGTCAGCTCTTTCAAGTAGTCTATTGATGGGGACCATGCAACATCGGTACCCCCTGTTATTCTCAATTTTGTACTTTTTGGAGAATAAGCGGCTATTGGCATAATGGACTGCATTAGCAATGGGATGCTTCCTGCAGTTCCGATCTGTATCTGTGTTTTAAGCTCCCTTATTTCCGATGGAGAAAAGTATATCTGAGTGGAACCCGGAAAAAGTCCCTTGATATCGGCATCACACATCATACCAACAGCTTCAATGGATTTGAGATGCTGGGCTTTCAATCCTTTTTTCGGACGGTTATGACGTATATTATTTATTTTGATATCTTCTTTGATGATGGCTGACAGGGCAACAGCTGTCCTGAGTATTTGTCCTCCACCTTCTCCATGAGATCCATCAATTTCTATCATTTTCTTAGTTTACGCATTTTTTTCAACGCACCCTTTGCAGCAAAACTAAGAGGGTCTATAAGCATTGATACAGGTGGAGCGTAGCAGGTCTCAATGTTTGCCAGTTCATCAACAGTTGTTCTTTTTTTGATGGCAAGTGTGAGTCCATCAATACGTTCTTTTACTCCTTCTCCTCCAATTATCTGGGCTCCAATAAGATATCTTTCACTGAATATAAGCTTGATAAAAAGCTTACTACCTCCTGGATAGTAATCTGCCCGCGTTGATCCAGTTGCCAGACCTGTTACTATTTTAATATCATTTTCTCTTGCTGCTTTTGACGTGAGTCCGGTACTTCCAACTTGTAATTTTCCTATGACCGCTACCCAGGGATTGAGAATAGGGCCAAATTGTTCCGGATTTGAAGTAAGATTGTTCCTAATGACTCCTGCCATCCTCCTTGCAGTGCTTGCAATTTGGCTTAGCATTGGTTTGCCGGAGATAAGCTCATGGACTTCTACGCATTCTCCGCCACAGAAAATATCCTGATGAAATTCTCCTTCAACAGAAGGGTGCAAATATTCGTTCACAATTATCCCTCCGCTGTCTCCTATATCAATTCCTGCATTGGAAGCCAGTTCATTCTCTGGTTCAACTCCTGTGGATATTATTACAAGGTCTGCCGGAAATTCGGTAGAAGCAATTGTAACGGATTCTACATGTGTTTCTCCATTTATTGACTCGGGTATGTGTTCTGTTATGACTTTGACTCCAAGATATTCAAGATGTTCCTTTATTGATTCTGCCATGTCAGGATCGATGTTATGTGAGAGGACAGATGAGCTTCTGTTGAGAAGTATGGTGCTTATGTTCCTCTGGGAAATGGCTACTGCAAGTTCTGCACCAATTGCTCCCGCTCCAATTATTATGACATTTGATGCTTCATTAAGCGCTTCCTCTATTTTCATAGCATCTAAGAGCGTTCTTAGGGTGAATACATTTTGAAGCGAGCTACCCTGGAGATTTCTAGGTATCCTTGCTTTGCTACCTGTGGCAATAACAAGCTTGTCGAAGTGGTATTCCTGTTCGTTGGAGATAACCTTCTGTCCTCCAATATCAACGGAATCTACTTTGCTTTCAAGTCGAAGGTCTATTCCCATATCTTTGAAGAACTTATTATCTCTTAAGATCAAGGAATCGAAATCCTTGATCTGCTTTCCAATGACAAAAGGCATCCCACACTGGCCATATGCTGTGTGTTTGTCTTTAGAGAACACGGTTACAGAATAGTTGCTATGGCGTCTAAGGCTTGTGGCCACAGCCATTCCTACCGCACCACCGCCTATTATGATCACTTTTTTATCATGGTTCATCTTTTTTTCTGGCATATTATTCTAAAAGCTTATCAGGATATTAATTCTATTCCCTGGGCAGTTTCTATTTAAAAATTGAATACTGAATAAAAATCAGATTTCGTTGTTTTTAATTGCTTCGCTCTTAATATCACCCAAAAGCTTATAAAACTTTGAATTGTATTACTTAACGTAATCATTATTATGATTTCATTAACACTTCAAAACACGATAATACAGATACTATGAACAAAGGTATCTTTCAATAATACAAATTTAGTCATTCGTAATCACTACCGATTCAATATGAATCATCTACCTATCAGGTATTCGTTAATCACATAAAAGGTGCTTAACATGTCAAAAGCCACAAGTATTCAATGAAGGATTTGGAAATACTGCTTATTGACCACTGTCCGCAACAGCTTGAGTAGCATGCTCACAATATATGTAAATGCATAGTTACTACTGTATTTAGCTTGGCGTTGGTTTGAATTAAGTGGATTTTTTAATTTTTATTCATTGAATTTTTAATTTCACATTTCAGGTCTTTCGACAAGATGATGAGGTCTTGCTAGTTATTGCCGATTTGTTATTTTTGTATTCCGAATTGTTCTGGTATCATCATACAAAAATTCGGAGAATCATCATGCAAAATGCAGATACTACTAAATATATAATTCATTCAAAGATAGTCGCAGATGGAATAATAGAACGTCCTGATATAGTAGGAGCAATTTTTGGTCAGACCGAGGGTTTGCTTGGTTCTGACCTAGATCTTCGTGACCTTCAGAAAACAGGTCGAATAGGAAGGATTGAGGTTGTTGTCAACGCAAAAGGCGGTAAGACCCGGGGAACTATCCTTATCCCCTCAAGCCTTGATAAAGTCGAGACTTCTATCCTTGCTGCATCATTGGAAACCATAGACAGGGTCGGACCTTGCGGTGCAAAGATCGAGATAACTCATGTTGAGGATGTAAGGGCAACAAAACGCCAGCAGATCATTGAAAGGGCAAAGTTCATTTTCACCGGTATGTTCGACGAGAACCTACCTGAATCTCAGGAGATCGCTGATGAGGTACGTCAGTCTGTAAGGGTTGAAGAAATGCAGTACTTTGGGAAGAACAAGATTCCATGTGGTCCTGCAGTTTTTGATTCTGATGCAATTGTCGTTGTTGAGGGTCGTGCGGATGTCCTTAATCTGTTGAAATATGGTATTAAGAACACCATTTGTGTAGGTGGTACCAATGTTCCTCCCGAGGTCGCTGAGCTTACTAAGAAAAAGGATACAGTGACGGCTTTCACAGATGGTGACCGTGGAGGAGAACTTATTATCAAAGAACTGGTCCAGGTTGCAAATATCGACTACATTGCAAGGGCACCAGATGGTAAGGGTGTTGAGGAACTGGTGCAGAAAGAGATTGTAAGGTCTCTAAGACAAAAAGTTCCAGTTGAACAGGTAATTGATAAATATATTGCCAAGGATCAGGCAGCTCAGAATGATAATGCTCGTGGTCCACGTCTTCCACAACGTAAGGAAAGAAGGCCTGTTGCAGAGGTCAAACGTGCTGTTGCCCCAAAAGTCCAGAGACCCACCAGGGAACCACGTGTAAGAGATACACGTGACAGGGATACGCGTATCAGAGACACCCGTGGCAGGGATTCGAGAACAAAAGAACCACAGCAGGAAGCAAAGAAGGAGCCGGTGGCTGCTCAGAAGTCAAAAGTCCCGGTATCTCCTGAAAACAAGAGATTCAAGTCTCATGCAGATGATCTTCTAGGTACATTTAGTGCACGTTTCCTTGATAGCGAGGATAATGTTGTTAATGAAACAGCAGTTCGTGATCTTGTCAGTACTCTTAAGGACTACAAGGATGAAGTGAAAACAATTGTTTTTGATGGTGTTGTCACTCAGAGGATTCTTGATATTGCTGTAGATAAAGGTATAGATCGTTTGATAGGTGCAAAAGTAGGTAGTGTGACCAAAAGACCTGCTTCTGTTAAAGTACTCACAGCCGGGTCTTTATAATCTTGTGTACTGTGCTTGCGCACAGTATATTTATTCTTTCTTCAATATTAAATTTCTATTAGGCGGATCTTTTTTTATTTACCCATGTTTATGGACCTTTATCATGTTTAATCATTAAAAATAAACCACAAATTTTATATACTTGATTCACGGAAGTGACTTCCGTGGGAAATACATTTATTCAGAAATTAACCAATCATCATCAGTGCATTGTTTACACAGTGCACAAAATAGCAAAAACAATTTAATTTTAGGTATAGGTTGGTTGGTATGCACAAAGATGAATTAATACAATTGCACACATTGATGGCTCAAATAAAAAGGTATTTTGAAAGCACGGGAATGAGTAATTCGTTTAACGGATATAATTCGTTATCTATAAGTCCTCTGCATGTTCACAGGAGTAAGGCTGAACACAAACATGCTATCTTTGTTCTTGGGAACAATATAGCATCTTCACTATCCCAGGATGATATATCTGGCATAGGAAGAACTTCTGAACGGATGCATGAACTTGCTCTACGTGCAAGTGAATACATGGCTAACACGAACTAAATATAGTCGTGAAGCCTGAAAGCATGCTTCTTTCCTGATAACACAGGTTCATTTGTGTTATTCAGGAAAGCGGCATTAAATGGAGTAAGACGCTTTTTCATTACTATCCCATCCTCTCCGTCAGAGTAGTATCCATGCTCTATCCAGCAGGGAATAAATTCCAAATATTTATAAAATTTCTGCGCCCTGATGTTTGTAATCCTTACTTCCAGGCTTGCATAATGCAGGAACTTACACATAAAGACTGAAATAATGGCGTTCATGAGCTTAGCTCCAATGCCCATGCTTCTGAATCCATCCCTTACTGCGAGTGAAAATATTCTTCCTTCGCTGGCAGACAGTTCATATCCTACTACAAAGCCTACTATATATCCATTATACTCAGCAACAAGGAATCCTTCACTGTTCATCTCATAGAAGTTCATGTAGAGAAATGGATTATGTTCTGAGAAGGCCTCTGATTCTATTTCCAGAACCTCCTCAAAATCAGAAGGTTCGAAGTTTCTTACTATCATTTTTTAGCAAAGCACAATGCACGTGCCTTATTTAATTTTTTCAACATGGCGCAGGTCTACCGCAACTCCCCGGCTGGCTCTCTTCATCTCATCTCCACTCATAGCTGCTCTTCCAACTGCTATTGCCTTCTTGCCCCAGATGAGCACTTCATCATTTGGCCTTATCAATGGATCCGCATCTATTATTCCAGGTGCAAGAAGTGAACCACGGGGTACGAAGTCATCTATCTCCACAATATATTTGCCCTGATCCATCATAGCTTTCACGGCTTCAATGCTAATTGCCAGGGTTCCGTATTGGGGGATCAATGTGCTTAGTTGTTTCTTTCCCACGAATACCTGGTGTTTTGGGAAAGGGCCTTTGATTATTGAATCTTCAGGTACGAGTATTTGTCCGCATCCTTTTCCAAACTGATAATCTGCAACAGCTTTCATAAGGTCTTTTTGTGTCTGCTCATAGCCTCTTTTTCTTCCGCTGCAAAGTCCTGACATGGTTTCACTGAGATTTTTCAGTGATTCAGGGGATGTCACATTACCACGACTGGTGTAAATGATATCTATGCCAAGTTTTTCTGCCACAATTTCGCATATCTGGCAGTATGCATCCTCAACATGTGCAACGATCGATGTATAGTGATGCTGTAACAGGTATTTTTCAAGACAGGATGCTACCCATTCTCTTTCTTCCGCATCCCAGTATCCAGTAACTGTTACATCATAATGTGATGCAGGGTATGTCAATTCAAGCTCTCTTGGTACGATTCCAAGAGGTGACGTGATTATTACTTCATGAACGAATTTGCGGCTCTTTCCAAGTGCATTGATGAATCTCCAGTGAGAATTAGATGTGGAATATGGTTTTTTGGCAGAGCATGGTAGGAGCAGAAGTACATCTTTTTCCGGTGGAGTGTATCTTTCCTGTATCCTCCTGGCAAACCTGACGATCTCTACTCTATTCTGTGATTCACCACAAGTTGCAATGAGCGAGTTTTTCCTGGCAATACTGCTCTTAGTTTCCATATAATTATACTCTGCATCCATGAGTCGCATCAGGGCGGTAAGCCAGGGCCTTACTCTGCATTGTCCTTCTATATACTCGCGTAGCATTCCTGAGCGAATCTTTTCCCTGACAAGGGCAGCTTCAGCTTCCATGGCATTGATATTGTGCTTTTCTATAATTGAAGCACGGCTCTTCTTATCCATTTTTATAAGGCTGGCTAAATCCGTTGATGAACATGAACTGCATTTGCACGGCAGTTCTGTCAGTGAATCAAGATAGAATTGTCCTGCAGTAGTGAGATATATGTCATTGTGTGCAGCAATTATGGCTTTTGTATTATCAAAGATATCAATACCAATATAGACCAGCATTGCAAGATTTTCAGGGGTGCATATATTGGGTGTGTAGACAGCAGTATCAGGAGCTATCTCACTTTTCATCTCAATAAGCGTGTTGATCATACGCCTTGCATTGTTCTCAAAACACCCTGCCCCCTCCATTATATAGAGATCACTTTGCTTTAGCTTTTGTCCGGGTATGTAAATGCTTCCTGTGGCACCGCTAGTTTCTATTTCTGAATTTTCTGCAAGTTTTATTGCAAGGTCTTGCGGTGCATCAGGTGTAAGATCCTGATGAGGAAGTATTATCAGAACATCTTCTCCAGAGTCCTGTCTAATTTTCTGGTAAGATTCTTTGCTTTCTTCCAGGCCGCTGTATTTCCAGAGAGAGCCAGCATCTATTATCAGGCTTTCAGGAGAACTAAGGCTTCTTGTATCTATTATGAAAGGTGTTCGGATGCTTTGCTTCAGGAGAAGTTTTCCTATCCTTGCAGCGCCATCTCGCTGCTGTACCTCAAAGTATCGTGTCATTGCTGTCTAATAGATGTAGTCAGATGTAAATGTTTGCCTTTACCAATAAGTATAAATTGTACTATCTCAGTTAAAAAATGATTCAATGAAAAAATCCGATTTACTTAATATTCTGCAGGAAATAGCCGGAAATGAAAGAGTTTCCGCGTCGTCCGCAGAGCTTTACTGTTATTCATGTGATGCCTCTCAGGTAAGGGGTATGCCTGATTTTGTTGTCAGGCCAGTAAGTACTGAACAAGTTTCAAAGATAGTCAGGCTTGCAAATAAGGAAGAAATTCCTGTGACCACCAGAGGTGCAGGTACGGGGATGGCCGGTGGAGCTGTGCCACTCGAGGGTGGCATTGTGCTTGATATGTCATCCATGAACCGAATTCTGGAAATGGACATTGGTAACCTTCAGGTTACAATTGAACCTGGCATTATCCAGGAGAAGTTGAATGAAGCACTTGAACCATATGGTTTCTTTTTCCCTCCTGATCCGGGAAGTTCCGCAATGTGCACACTTGGTGGCCTTATAGCTAATAACGGAAGTGGAATGCGCTCGGTTAAATACGGTACCACTAAAAACTATGTGCTTGGGCTTGAGGTCGTAATGGCAGACGGTACAGTTGTCAATACCGGTTCCAAAGTGACAAAATCAGTTGCTGGTTATTCATTGAACGATCTTTTTGTAGGGTCTGAAGGAACTCTTGGAGTCATAACAAAAGCGACATTGAAAGTCAGGGCACTGCCAAAAGAACGTTCTGTTCTGCTTGCCTCCTTTGATGATCCGGAGCAGGCAGGTCAGGCAGTTGTTAAGGTTCTGTCTTCCGGTTTAATTCCTTCTGCATGTGAGATACTGGACAGGAACATAATCGAGGCTATAAACACCTATGACCCTAATATAGGGCTTCCAAAGGCAGGTGCCATCCTTATGTTTGAAGTAGATGGTACTGAAAATAGTGTTCGTGAAGGTATTGAGATGATAAGGGACATATGCAGTCCCCTTGCAACCAGTATCAGGGCAGCCTCGGATAAGAAGGAAAGATATGAGATATGGGCTGCAAGAAGACTTGTAGGTGCTGCAGTTTCCAGACTTGATCCGCTTTACACTCGTGTTTATCTTGGCGAGGATATTGGAGTTCCTATTAAAGAGTTGCCTGGAATGTTACATAAGATACGCGAGATATCCGAAGAGTTCGATCTGCCCATTATGACCTATGGGCACATCGGTGACGGCAACCTCCACACTGGTATGTGTATTGATGTGCTTGACGAAAAGCAATGGGATAAACTGAGCAAGGTTGCAGATAAGATACATCGTACAGCCATTGGTATTGGTGGAACTGTCACTGCTGAACATGGAGTTGGCAGTTCCAGGGCGGAGTATCTTGAACTTGAACTTGGTAATGCCCTTGATGTAATGATATTGATAAAGAAGGCACTTGATCCCAAAGGAACACTTAATCCCGGAAAGATGGGGGTCTGAAAATGAGCGAATCTGATATGCGTTCAATACTAAAATGTATACGCTGCGGAACATGTCGTTCAATATGTCCTGTTTTTGATGTTGTTGGCTGGGAATCAGCCAGTTCCCGCGGGCGCATGCTTGTGGCTCACGGTATCTCTCAGGGAATGGAAGTTGACCAGAGTGTTTTTGACAGTATTAATACCTGTACCACATGCGGGCTCTGTGAGCAAATGTGTCCTTCAGGGGCAGCACCTGTCAAGGTTGTAGAAAATGTCAGACGCCAGCTTGCACTTCAGGGCAAGATGAGCGATACACAAAAGGAACTGCGCTTTGAAGCTCTGGATAAGGGTAATCCTCTTGGGGAAGCTAAGGACAGGATGGCATGGCTTGGAGACTCTAAAGAGGATGTAACAAAACAAGCAGATTATGTGTTCTTTGCAGGCTGTATGGCTTCATACAGGTACCCTGAACTCACAAAAAGAACCTTTGATATACTAAAAAAGTATGGTGTTACCGTTCTGGAGGAAGAGGTATGCTGTGGCTCTCCGCTCTTGAGGACAGGCTCAGACCCGTCGGAGTTGGTATCAAAGAATATGAGGCAAATTAAAAAAACAGGTGCTCACACGATAATCACTGGTTGTGCAGGATGTTTCACAACACTGAAAAATGATTATCCGGGTGATGTGAAAGTTGTCCATGTTGTTGAGTTTCTTGCAGATCACCTTGATGAAATGGATTTGAAGAAACTGGATATGAAAGTTACTTATCATGACCCCTGCCACCTTGGAAGATGTAATGGGGTGTTTGATGCCCCAAGGCAGATAATAAGATCCATTTGTGAGCTTGAAGAGATGAAGAGCAACAGGGAAAAGTCCAAATGTTGTGGTGCAGGCGGTGGAGTACTCAAAGGTTATCCTGAACTTTCCCGTGAGATATCAAAGAACAGGGTCGAGGAAATCCCAAAAGATGTGGATTATCTTGTAACTGCATGTCCTCTGTGTCGTACAAATCTCAAACGTGGTGACCCAAGGGTTGATGTGCTGGATATAATAGATTTATTGGAAATGGCTATGGAATAGTCATTTTAATTTCTATTTTTTGAATTTTGAATCGTTTTTAAAAGGTAAGAGAAAAAGATCTCTGCTGAGGCAGTTTCAGGGGTCTCTTACCATCCGCTCTTCCCCTGCTTCTTCCGACTTATGAGACAATTCCATGAGTTACCAACAAGATCAAGCCGATTGGCACGTTTCAGTCCCTCATACACAAGATTATAGTTTCCAGGCTCCCTGTAGTGTAACATTGCTCTTTGGATGCTCTTTTCTTTTTGAGAGGTAGCCACGTATATCTTCTTCCCGGTGAAAGGGTTCAGTCCGGTGTGGAACATACATGTTGCAGATGTCATGGGAGTTGGTGTGAAATCCTGGACCTGTCTGGTGTATCTTCCGGTGTCTCTTATGTATTCCGCAGTTTCGATCATATCATCAAGAGTGCAGCCTGGATGACCTGACATAAGGAAAGCCACAAGGTATTGGTCTTTTCCAAGCTTCTTATTTACTTCCTTGTACTTTTGCTCAAACCTCTCAAAGATTTCCCTGGCAGGTTTCTTCATTACAGTGGTCACTTTGTCGCAATAATGCTCGGGTGCAACCTTTAACTGTCCGCTGACGTGGTGAGCACAGAGCTCTTCCATGTACTGCTCATCAAGCAATGCAAGATCATAACGCACACCGTAACCTACAAATACTTTTTTGATACCCGGTAGGTTCCTGAGCCTGCGCATTAATTCTATGAGTTTCTTGTGGCTGGTGTTAAGCGAAGGGCAGGCTTTGGGGTGAATGCATACCTTGTTCTTGCATACTCCTTTCTCCTCCCAGTTCTCGCAGTCCATTCCATACATATTAGCAGAAGGACCACCAAGTCCGTTGATAGTGCCCTTGAATCCTTTTATGTTTCTGAAACCTTCCGCTTCCCTTAGTATGGACTCGATACTCCGACTGCGTATCATTCGGCCCTGGTGCAGGGCAATGGCACAGAATGAGCATGCTCCAAAACAACCTCTGTGGGTGTTGATGGAAAATTTAACCAGATCGCTGGCAGGGACAATTTCCTTGTAGGAAGGGTGTGTTTCACGTGTGTATGGAAGTTCATACACATGGTCAAGTTCCTCCTGTGTAAGGGGATGCATTGGCTTGTTCTGGACTATCACGGTTTTTGGATGAACCTGTATAATATCATGGCCGCGTATGTGGTCCTGCTCCTCATAGACCGTTTTGAATGTTTTTGCATAGAGTTCCTTGTTCTTTGAAACTTCAATATATGGGGCGATCTCTATGCGGCCCTTGAGCAGTTCTTCTCGTTTCTCTTTCCACGTTTTGATATCCATCTTCCAGACAGTCCCTTCAATATCATTGATATCTGACACCGGGATGCCTTTATTGAGCCTGTCTGCTATCTCAAGTATCTGTTTTTCTCCCATGCCGTAAACAATGAGGTCTGCAGGCGCATCTGCAAGGATAGATTGGCGAACTTTGTCAGACCAGTAGTCGTACTGGGCAAAACGACGAAGAGATGCTTCAATGCCCCCGATCACTCTGGGGGTGTCCGGATATGCTTCTTTCAGGCGGTTGGAATAGACTATACTCGCTCTGTTTGGTCGAAGTCCTGCCTGATTTCCCGGGGAATATGTATCATTGTGGCGTAATCTCTTTGAAGGGGTGTAGTTACTGACCATTGAGTCAGTGTTTCCCGCACTAATGGAAAAGAACAGGCGTGGCTTTCCAAGTTTCTTGAAATCATCTGTGCTGTCCCATTTTGGTTGTGCAATAACTCCTACCCTGTAACCTGCATCTTCCAGTACTCTGCCTATGATACTTGTTCCAAAACCAGGGCTGTCAACATAGGCATCCCCTGTGACAATGATAATATCAAGTTCATCCCAGCCTTTCTTTTTAGCTTCTTCAAGACTCATGGGCAGAAACTTCGAGGAATCAGCCATTCTGTTCTTTTTATTATGCTTCATGATGAATCCTTACAATATGCTTTTGGACATGCGGAGGGAAAATCCGATATTTTTGTTTACCTCGTTTGAGGTAACTTCCCCGTGCCCCGGGTATAGTGTCTCAACATCAAGCTGCACAAGTTTATTGATGGATTCGCTTAGTTGTGAGCGGTTGCCGCCTTCAAAGTCTGTGCGTCCTATGCTTCCGTTAGGGAATACAGTGTCACCGGAAAAAAGCCCCTTTGAATTTGATTCATATAAGCAGATACCGCCAGGTGTATGTCCAGGGGTGTGGATGACCTCCAGTTCTTCATCATTGCCTATGGGTATCCTGTCACCATTGCTGAGCAGTATGTCAGGCTCAATGGGTGGGGATTTGTATCCGAATAATGCAGCAGCACTGACGTTGTCATTTTTCAGCAGAGGGGCGTCATCCTTATGGATTGCTATCTTTGCACCGCTTAGGCGTGCTATTTCCAGTGCAGATGCCGTATGATCGTAGTGGCAGTGGGTGAGTATTATCAGTTCAAGGTTCTTTATATCTATATTTTTTTCAATCTCTGCGACCAGTCCTTCTGTGTTCATTCCTGTATCTACCAGGATTTTTCCATTGATCAGATATGAGTTGGCATCGTAAAGGCCTGCATTGAAATGTTTGACCTGCATGTTTATTCTCCTTAAAAAAGAAATGGATTTAGAGCTCAAATGCCCTTCGGGTATTTTGCATTGTCGCCATGGCAATTTCGGCTTCTTCCATCTCTTTTAGATGTGCTATTACCGGGATCGAGTCAAGGACAAATGCCGGCTCGTTCCTGCCTTTTCTAGGGGAGAGGTAAGGGCTGTCGGTCTCTATAAGCATGTTCTCAAGAGGCAGATTCTGTGCAATTGTTTTGTGCTGTTCTGAAAAGCAGACAAGGGTTGGCACTGATACATAATGTCCTGCATCAATTATGTTCTTCATGGTTTCAAGGGAGCCGCCATAGCAATGAAAGATCACTCTGTCAAGGTCTTTGGTCATTTCAAGTGCAAGGTCTTCACCATCCCTGCCGTGAATTACTAGGGTTTTGTTGTATCTGTATGCAATTTCAATAACCTGCCTGAACACATCTTCCTGTTTTTTTCTTCCGGCATCACTTGTGCAATAATAGAAATCAAGTCCTGCTTCTCCAACTCCTATGGCCTTGTCTATATTGCGCTCTATCTGTGATAGTATCTGCTTTATTTTCGCGTCATCTGCATTAGGTACCATCTGTGGGTTGAGCCCAAGCGTGGCATGTATGAATTCATATTTTTTTGCGAGTTCAAGAGAATTCAAATTTGTTTTGTAGTCTATACCGGAGTTTATCATTTCAACTACGCCGCTCTTCCTTGCTCTTTCAATCACCCCAGACCTATCTTTATTGAATTTAGGGAAATCAAGATGACAATGGGAATCTATTACTTCATAATTCATATGTATTTAATTCTGGTCTTATTATATAGATATGAACCTGTTATGATAATTGCTTCAAAAATGATTTGAAATTGAACATAAATAAAAAGAGGTAAAGAACCGTGGTCTTACGGTTCTGATTTTCGCTTATTTATTTATTCATTCCATGCTCCAGAGCTTCTTCTTTTCAAGAAGTATGTTGATTGCTGTGATAAGTGCGTCCACAGATGCTGTGGCAATGTCTGCACTGGCTGATTGCGCACTGACCACCCGGCCGTCTTCATCTTCTACAGAAACCGTTACTACTGCAAGAGCATCACTTCCGCCTGTAATTGCTTCGAGGCTGAAATCACGTACTTTGACCTTGGTGTATCCGCCAATCATAAGCTCTACTGCTTTTAGGGCGGCATCTATGGGTCCGACACCATAATTAGAGGCAACTGCTTCTTCATCGCCGATCTTTGCTCTGACTACGGCAGTTGGTGTGGTAAGATTACCTGTCATCACCGAGAACTCTTTTAGGATTATGGTCTCGTTTCCGAGGTTTCTTTCAAGGACGGCAGATGCGACAGCGTGAAGGTCTGCCTCGCATATGCGTTTGCCTTTGTTAGCTATATCCTTGATCCTGATGAGTATCTCATTGAGTTGTTCTTCACTGGTTTCGACACCCATGTCTTCCAGTGACTTCTTGACAGCATGCTTACCTGCATGTTTGCCTATTACTATGCGGCGCTTGTGACCTACCATTTCAGGGGTCATTATGCCAGGCTCGAAAGTATCCGATTTTTCCAGTACTCCGTGGGTGTGTATGCCGGATTCATGGGCAAATGCATTGTCACCGATGATCGGGGTATTTACGGGCATGTGTATACCAGTGTAATTTTCGACCATCCTGGCGGTTTCAAACAAGTACTCTGTATTGATATTTGTCTTTGCTCCGTATATGGATTGCAGGCACATTACTACTTCTGCAAGATTTGCATTGCCTGCACGTTCTCCCAGGCCATTTACAGTTACTTGTATCTGGCTGGCGCCTGCTTCTACTGCCATGAGGCTGTTTGCAACGGCAATTCCAAAGTCATTGTGACAATGGACGTCAATTGGTATGTTTACTTCTTTGTTGATGTTCTTTACAAGCTGATACATTGAGGAAGGCGCCATTATGCCTACAGTGTCAGGTATGTTTATTATGTCGCATCCTGCTTCTTCTACGGCTTTGTATACTTCTATCAGATAATCAAGGTCGGTTCTGGTAGCATCCATGGCCGAGAACATGCATTTTATTCCATGGTCCTTTATATATTCAACGGCATTTATCGCCATTGAGACGACTTCTTCCTTGCTCTTTTTAATAGTGTGTATCCTCTGAATATCGGATGTTGATACAAATGTATGTATCATGTCTACGTTACAATCCATGCAGGCGTCCAGATCTTTTGTAAGGACGCGGGCAAGACCACAGACATCAAGACTCAGATCTTCGTTAGCTATGGCTCTTACATTTCGCCTTTCGCCGTCCGAAGAGACTGGGAACCCAGCTTCGATTACATCAACACCAAGTTTGTCCAGTTGTCTGGCAATCTTGAGTTTTTGCTCGTTAGTTATTGATACACCGGGTGTTTGTTCACCGTCGCGCAGTGTCGTGTCAAAAATAGTCTTATGTGTGTTTATAATCGGTTTATCGCTGTAAAAAGCGATCCCTCAGTTCTACGGTTGAATTCATGTTAATCAATCCAATTATTCTATCATATTATAAAAAGGAACCGTACAGTTGTTAGTGCCTTTATGCAGTTTCTGCAAGTTTCAGTGTAATTTGATTCTATAATGCCAGTTATTATAGTTAGAATTATTACAATTAAGGGTATACAATTAAGGGTAGAGTTGAAAATCGATGATTTCTACCTTATTCACTGCATGATTTTTCTTGTTGAACAAATAAAGCATTAATTCATAGGGTATTTTGAATCCTGCAGCTACAGCTATCCAAGTTGCAGGAAGTTCAAAAATAGCATGTGGTAATAGGAGTAGTAGTGTTGTAGGAATTGTAGCACTTTTCATTGATCCAATTAACGCAACTCCAAATATTAACCCATTAAGGGTTAAATTTAAAAAAGTAGTTGAGCCGAGGGAAATGGCACCAGACAACAAATTCAATATAATTTTCTCATTATTATGGATAAGTTATACTGTTGTTAAATCAGCTTGACTTGCCTGTAATTGCTTAAGTCAATTCTAGTACTCGAAGTACTTGAATCAAAAAGGTAAAATAAAAACACAGCGACAACAATCCCACTAAAGTATAGTCCCATTGATGTTATTAAAGGTACTTTATTGTTTTGAATAGCAGATATCACTTTCATGTAAAACCACAAATTATTATGAATTTTACCTAACTTTTCTCCATTTCACGTCGAACAGCCAAAGATTTTCCAAAATAAAAGGCGCCAACTAAGAAAAGAATTACTCCCAAGATTGTAAACTGAGTCGAGAGATTTTGGGTCGATGTTACGATAGTTATAATACTACCTAATCCTGCAAGTATCAATCCAATCCCCTGCATTCGTTGTGTTTTGTCCACGGTTTTCATATTTCTTCAGATCTCCATAAGTCTAATTCTTTTTTTGCTTAATCATAAATATCATCATATCTTTATTTTTACTCAAAACTATATAAAACCATTTTATATAAATGCAATACATGCACATGGTCGTAGGTCCATCTACAGTTGCTGCTGCGAAGAAAACAATTGCATTTATAGTGGCAAACAAAACTCACTACCAAGGCAATCATATTTCCGCAGTTTGCTGCACTTGTAATCGAATATGTTGAGAATTCTGATTCTATATTGTATTGTGGTAATTCATTGCTGGCATTATCGTTATTGCTGTCAGCTCGATCAAGTTCTATAAATTTATTTTGTTCACATGTTGGATTTTTCTATTATATGTGATTTATTGCATCCTGTTTTCCACAACCTTTTTATACTAGGCTTGACTTGTAGGGGTGCTCTCACTGAGCCCAACGATGCGGCCAACGCATCAGGAAAATTTGCTCTGTGAGAATAAAACGATGAAGTACTAATTTCATTTCATCAGGCAGGTGTAAAGGTTCCTTCTTTACCTTCGGATCATCTGATTCGAAAGGTATATATAGAATGGGACCCTTTAAAAGGGTCCGCGTGAATGCGCGAACATTTACAATCACCGCCTTTCATTAAGTGGAGGCAAGAGTTCTTTCTTGTCTGACGTTGGATTTGGCAGTTCGGTTAATTCTGACCGGTAGTGTCTAATATACTACCAAATTAAGGAATTAACCAACTAATGTGCAAAGTAAAGAAATTCTCTAGTGAGAGTTCTTTCC